>Ga0310786_10000442_pt1 | contig 67537 bp, 72 predicted proteins | sample AusTroGonzalo_MG_FD_203881 | JGI IMG/M metagenome (GOLD analysis project Ga0310786, IMG submission 203881) | Bovine rumen microbial communities from tropical cattle in Woodstock, Queensland, Australia - Gonzalo_03 (v2) (version 2) | ecosystem: Host-associated > Mammals > Digestive system >... | reverse complement strand
TGAAGATGTGCGCCACTGGCAAACTCTTCCGTAGTAAAGTTACGGGCGACCAGATATGGTTAGCCTATATGAGAGGGTTCGGAGAAGACCCGATCTTCCGTGACCCCGAATCTTCCGTGCATAACTGTAACCAGTGCAGGCACTTCTTCCACCGCTATGGCAATATCGTTGCCATTGCTGAAGACAACTCTATTATGACGATGTACGACGGTGAGACCACCGACGAATACCGCGAGTCTTTCCGTCTCATGTCAGAACTGTTGAAGTCTGCCCCAATCGAAGACGTGTTCGTAGAGACATTCGACTACCTCTACAAGGCTGTGTACGAGCGTTGCACCAAGCAAAGTTCTATGTTTGCTCTGAATCTCGACCACACCGTGAAGCGTTACACCAAAGAAGAGGCTGAGAAGTTTGGCGTGGTTAAGCCTAACGAAACCAGAACTTTCAACCACTTCTGCATTCGCATTCCGAGAGAGTTCATCGACATGACGGGATCAACGGTTGAGGCTATCACAGCCCGTAAGCGTGACGATAAGAAGATTTTTAAGCGCGGTCTTGACGAGATTCCTACTGACACGCTGCAACTGGTTATCGATCTCATTGACCAAGGTTCTTTGCTGAATGGTGAAACCCATCGTTATAAGGTTGTGGCATTTAAACTTTTGTCGAAGACCTATTCACAACTTTCAGATGTAGAGAAAGACAACTGGTGTTGGGCTAACTTCAGTTCAAATAACTTCTGCCGTTTCAAGAACGAACTTATAGGCACACTCTGTACTGAACTGGCAGAGGGCAAAGATCTGAATGAGGCATGTAAGGAATGGAACGTTCGCATCGACCCAAAGAACTACATGAAGGCCACTGCGCCTATCACACGGCAGATGATCGACCACGCAAAGGCTTTCCTCGTTGAAAACGGCTATGAGGATAGTTTCAACCGTCGTTGTGCAACTATGGATGATATTCGCGTCTGTGACATTCTCCATGCCAATGTTGGTGACGGCACAGTTAAGCCCGTTTCCATCCTCGACGGTCTCAAACCGACTTCAACACGGCACAAGCGTAGTGAGTTTGATGGTGTGGAAGTTGTGAGCATTGAGAAGTTCATGCGAGACATCTTGCCTGGTTGTTCTTCTGTGGAGGTGTTCCTCCTTAACTCTCACGAAAACAACTTTGTCACGCTGACAACACCCGTCGTAAGAGACAGTAAGCCTATATTCAAGTGGGGTAATAACTTTGGCTGGACTTACAATGGCAACCTCGCAGGCAAATCTGAGATCAAAGAGGCTGTCAAAGCTGCTGGCGGTTTCGTCAATGCTCCTTTCCGGTTCTCTATCATGTGGAATGAGGATGGACGTTCTATCGTTGACCTCGATGCTCATGCAATGGAGCCTTATGGCTGTGAAATCTATTTCGGCTCATACAAAGGTCATAAAACTCCTATCGGTGGTATGCTCGACATTGACATGATTCGCCCGCGTGGAACAGGTGTTGAAAATATCTTCTGGACTGATCCAGATCGCATCGAAGACGGTGCTTATAAGTTCTGGATTGTGAACTACGACGGTGGTCATAACAACGGCGCAAAGGCTGAGATAGCCTATGGCGACGAGGTGTTTACCTATGTCGTTGACCATGAGATTATGCGTCCTGTTGACATCGCAACCGTCCATATCAAGAACGGTGCTATCGACCACATTGACCAGTCGAAGTATCTGGTTGACAGCAACGCCACCTCTAAGGAGATTTACGGTCTTGAAACCAACATGTTCCATAAGGTCAACTTGGTTTGCCTCTCTCCGAATCATTGGGATGGTTGCGTAGGCAACAAGCACTACTTCTTCATGCTCGATGGGGCAAAGGCTCCTGAATCCATCCGAGGCTTCCACAACGAGTTCCTGATTCCAGAACTGCTTGAACACCGTAAGGTGATGGAAGTGCTTGGTGCAACTCTGAAGGTTGAGTCAACTGACAAGCAACTCTCTGGCATAGGCTTCAATGCCACTGTCCGCGACGAGGTTGTTCTGCGTCTGCAAGGCTCTCATAAGCGTATCATCAAGGTTCAATTCTAAACATTTTAGTTATATGAAACTATTATTATTCGATTTAGAAACTACTGGAACAGATGCCGTCAAGAACGGCATACATCAGATCAGTGGTAAGATTATCATCAATGGTGAAGTAAAAGAGACCTTCGATTTCAAGGTGCGTCCGAAAGAAGGTGCAGTGTATGAAGAGAAAGCACTGGAGGTTGGCAATGTTACAAAAGAGCAGTTAGAAGCCTACCCTGCAATGCCTGTTGTGTATGCAAAGGTCATTGCCATGCTTGATAAATACGTCAGCAAATATGATAGACATGACAAGTTCTTTCTTGTTGGCTATAACAATGCACACTTCGACAATCAGTTTTTCCGTCAATGGTTCGTTGACAACGGCAACAACTATTTCGGTTCTTACTTCTGGAGCAATAGTTTCGATTGTATGGTACTTGCTACGCCATTCTTGGCAGACAAGCGAAGCCAGATGATCGACTTCAAACAGGCAACCGTGGCGAAAGAATTAGGTGTTGTTATAGATGTAGAAAAACTACACGATGCCTCCTACGACATAGAGTTGTGCCATGCTATCTATGACAAGGTTTGCGGAAAATACTAACAAGTAACTTAACAATGGTGTAGTGGTGGAATTGGCAAACACTGAAAACAGTCTTAAAGAGGATGCCACTAAATTGAGATAACTTCAATGACTGATAAGCCCTGTGGAGGGCTTGCGACTTCAAGAATCGCCTACACCATTTAATTTCAGACGATATGACAAGAGAAGAAGTATTCGAGCGCATAGCGAATCAGATAGGCAGACACAATGTTTCCTGCAACTGCGAGAAGTGCAAAAGAATGTGCCAACGTACTCCATGCTTGGGTACACCGCATGACATTCTCGCCCTGATCGAAGCAGGTTACATAGACAAAGTTTGCTATACCGAGTGGGCTGCAGGTATGGTCTTAGGACACACCAGAAGACCTATTCCAATGGTTCAGTTGAAGAGCACTGGCAGTAAAGTTGACGGTTGCTGCATCTGTTACAATGATGGAAAGTGTGAACTGCATGAGAATGGTTTGAAGCCTACCGAGGGCAAACTTTCTCACCATGACGTTTCAGAACGCGAGTTATTGCCTCAGTACAATCTTACCTTTCAAGTCGCTTCGGAATGGATGAAAGAAGAGAACTTTCCTATCATTAACCAAATCGTGTATAAACTTTCTGAATATTGGGATAAAAAAGAACGTAATTCTTAAACTTTTTACAATTATGGAAATTTACAAGAAAGCATCAAAAAAGAAACTCCGTTTCTCCACCAATCGTGGTTCTTTAACAGTCGAACAACTCTGGGATTTACCCAAAGAGGAAATCCGCGAGTTAGTTATCAAAGCCCGTGAAGCTGCCAAGAAGTCTTCTGGTCAGGTGTCGGATGCAGAACTTTCGTTCCTCGACGCTCCAAAGGCAAAGGCAACCGACGATGAACTGCGCTTTGAAATCCTCAAAGACATCTATCTGACAAAGAAGACTGCCGAGGAAAAAGCACAGAAGAAAGCCGAGGCCAAGGAGAATAACAAGAAGATTCTCGACCTCATTGCACGTAAGCAGGATGAAGCACTTGAAAAGAAGTCCATCAATGAACTTGAAAAGATGCTGGAGTCCGAAGAAGACGAAGACGAAGAATAACCCTTTAACATCTTACAATTATGAACAAAGAAGAAATTAAAGACAAAATCAAAGGGATCATCGTTGACAAGAACGGTGTTGAACCCAAACAGGTGACTGACAATGCGAATTTCGAGACTGATCTTGGAATGGACTCTCTTGACCGTGTGGAACTTATGATGGAAGTCGAAAAGGAATTTAAGATAGCAATTCCTGACGAAGAAGCCGAAAAAGCCCACACTCTCACTGACTGCGTGGAAATCGTTGACAGAGCACAGCATGGCAGCCAAGGTTAGAATTATCGCCACTGGTGAAATCATGGACTTTGCACCCAACTCTCTCGTTGCGGTGCATCGCCCTGACACTCCAGATGCAGACGAGTATGAATATCCCATCGGTGAGGTCGAAATCATACCAGACGAGACCGATTCAGACCGTGTGGATTTTGCAAAAGCAGCTATGCAGTCACTCATTCTTCGCGGTGGCATTGCCAACGAAAGACTTGCCAAACGCGCATTTGAGATTGCAGATGCTATGGTTCAACATCTAAAAAAGTAAGATTATGACAAGTAGACAAGCATACATTTTGAACAAGGCGCGTGAGAAGATCACCGAACTCCGGAATATGCTCGATGATGTGATGTATCACACTACCCCACAACTCTCTGATAAGGAGTATCATAAGGTACGTGAAGCCTACGATAATATTTGTGAAGCAAACGACAAACTTCCTTGATTATGAAAAAAGTAAGATGTGATTTTTCTGCACACACCTCAGTAGTAGTTGCAATCCCTGATGATGCAGAACTTGATGATGCCATTGAGATTGCAGAAAACTATCTGGCAACAAATAACGTAACTCCATCATGGGAGTTGGACGATGAAGGTGTAGATGAAGTTGACGAAACAGAAGATGCGGTGAACAACTTAGAAGACGAATAATTATGGCTACAAAAATAGAATGGACTGAAAAGACGTGGAATCCCACTACAGGTTGTTCAAAGTTGTCAGAAGCCTGCCAGAACTGCTATGCAGAGGTTATGGCTCGACGCTTACAGAAGATGCCTGGTAGTGCCGATAAGTACCGTAACGGCTTCCAGCCAACCATCCATCTAAGTTCTCTGCAAGAACCGTTGGAATGGAAGAAGCCGTGCATGGTATTCGTTACTTCAATGGGCGACCTCTTCCACGAAGAAATTCCGTTCACGTTCATTGATATGGTACTGGACGTTATCAAGCAAACGCCACAGCACACCTATCAGTTGCTAACGAAGCGGACGGAAAGAATGGAGTTGTATTTCTCCACTCGTATTGTGCCTGCAAACGTATGGGTTGGTACGACCTGTGAGAATAACAGACATTATGATCGTATTGACAGCTTGGGACGAATATCCGCAACTGTCAGATTCCTCTCTTGTGAGCCTCTTCTTGGTGATATGGCAGATATCAATCTGACAAACATCGACTGGCTCATTACTGGTGGCGAAAGCGGTATCTTCGCAAGACGCACACCTCCTGAATGGTTCCGGAACTTACGTGATGCCTGCCGCCGTTGGAACACTCCGTTTTTCTTCAAGCAGTGGGGCGCATGGGGTGAAGACGGTGTGAAGCGGTCTAAGTACGCTAATGGATCATTACTGGATGGTGAAGAATTCAAGATGATGCCCGGTGACAACTGGTAACTTAAAATAGAAAAGATATGTTTGAGACTATTATAAATACATGGTACGCACCATTAATAGCAATGGTCGTAATCTGGATCGTAGGATTCTTCTTTCTGAGGTATCTGATCCGTGAACATGATAAGGCTTACAATAACTATAAAAAAACAGAATTATGAAAGAAATCGAAGTAAAGAGACCCGCCATGATTTACATGGAGGAGGAAAAGATGCTCATAGCATCTGAGACAGGTTTGGAACACATCGAAATCCCAAAGGAAGAAAAGGGTGTTTCCCTGAAGTTCCTTGATGTTGCAGAAGAAGCCTATGGTGGAACTGACAACTGGGGTGATGCACCGATAATTCTCGGCTGCAAACAAGGGTCATGTGAAGGTGATAGCGTTTTTGTTGACGATATCACCATTCAGACCGTAGCGGACTGGTGTAAGTGTGAGAAGCTGCCTAATGGGGCAATTCTCTACACTGCCATTTCTGACAATACCGCAAAAGAACAGAGAAAGGTCACGTTCAGGCATTCTACCACTGATGATACCATCAAACGTGGAATCTTCGCGGGTAAGAAAGCTATGAAGGAGTGGACTGTTGAGGTTATTCAGGAAGCGTTTCAAGAGGAAAAGCCACAGACAACGCTCATTGAATACGGTGAAGTCATTGGCAAGATGAATGCTGTCATTTCAAACTATGGCTTCAAGCCTATTTCCGTAAAGACTCCAAGAATTTACCGATACCTCTGTGATGTCTACGACAACGCCGTAGCTGAGTTTGAAAAGGAGAATTCTTGGTTATTCGATAAGAAGACTTACAACAGGATCTATGACTGGCACGGTTCAGACCGTACTTACTATGGTGAGGCATTCAATTCAATGGTGGCATGGGCTATTGCAATGTGCCTTGCAGAACTGTGTCCGACATCTGGTGTGAAGACAAACTGCCAGACCGAAATCTTCAAGGTCGCTTATGAACTTGGTGGAGGTAGAAACGTTCCTCTGACAGGTCTTGATATTCATGCTAACCCGATGATCTCACGCTTTGCCGCAAGTTCTGTTGCGCCTGAACTCCGTAACAAATACGAGGGACAGATTTATGAAATGCGCATGGAACTTGGTGGAATGATGATTCCTGCAAGCGATTGGAACGGTCTCGGTTATCAGGGCAAAGACAACGGTGAGGGTGGAATGTCCTGTCTTGGGTATCTCGTCAACACCGACGTTATCATTCCATCTGCACCCGGCCCCTATGCCAACGGTTGTGACCAACGTTCAAAGCCTTATGAGCAGGGACAGTCAAAGAAACAGTTCTATATCAGCGACTACAAAAACTGGTGGGAAAAAGAAAACTACAAGGTTGATTGTGCCGCTGATGAATTCTTTGTCAACAACTTCGAAATGGGCGCAAAGACACCGATTGAACTCTGGAACTCATATTCGAATGAGAAGAAGTTGCAGATTATTCACTCTGCAGCAGCTTCACGATGCACGGATGATTACATGTTTGGAAAGAAGTACATCAAGTTCGATGGTCTTCACATGGGTACACGTAAGGGCAAACGCAAGGATTGTCCGTACTTCTGGTTCTCAGAGACAACGGAGAAGCCGACAGCCACTAATAATGTGTTTGAAATCGCTGGCCCATTTGCTGACATTGAACAGATATTCTTCGGTGTTCCAGCCGTAAAAGGCTATTTCAACAATACTATGGATATCGGTGACAACGGCAGATTCCCAACATTCCACAACAACTATGGTCGTGTTCGCCCCTGTGGTGGACTTATTCGCACCGGATCTGCACGCAGCCCCATTGACGGAGACAAGCTGAACGCCATCTACAACATTGATATTAGCTGTATCTTTGCAAGCAACCAGACACAAATTGACAAGTGGGCTAACGAAGAGGGTTTTGTAACACAAGCACCAAAATCATATCCGTCCGGTCACACCACTCAGACGTGGCTCGTTGCATTGCTCCTTGGCCAGATGAATCCTGAGACATTGCAGAAGTATTGTGACGCTGCAAGTCAGGTGGCAGAAGGTAGGATGCTCAACCGTTCTCACTGGAATAGTGATGTCGTTTATGGACGTTTGGTTGCAACGATGGTGTGGCCTATCGTCAATGCCATGAGTGGTCTTCAGAACGGCTACGAAGCAACCAAGAAGGCTATCAATGGTGGTCAGACCGTGAAAACTCCATCAAAGGTTGTTTCTTTCACGTTGAAGATTCAGAACAAGCGTAGTTCTGCGATAGCAATCGACGATAAGATTAATTTCGTCCTTGCCAATCCAGACAGAAACGGCTTCTACTACGGTGAGGTTAACGGCAGTCCCTATACAGGAATATATAACCGTTTTGAGATCAAACCTCTTGGAACTGGCAACAAGAAAGCCATTACCATTCCTGCTAACGGTGAAAAGTTATTTACGTTGAAGCCGACTTCTGAATGTGCTGTGTTCAATGCAGACAAGTCACTCTATGGGAACGTCCTGAACGGTTTCGGTGGCCGTAACCTCGTAACCAAAGAGTTTGTGAATAGCGAAAGCTGGAACTCTTCTCGCGGAAAGACCAATGTCATGCTCTATGTCGATGGTGACTCAAACATCGTCGTTCCTGAGTGTATGGACTCTAATGTTGTTTTTGAGGATGGGAAGACCTACACATTAATAATAAAATAGGATATGGATGAAGTCTGTCAAATGTGCATACATTACAATAAGAAGAAAGATGTCTGCAACAGGACAGCTTCTTCCATAATTTACGAACAATGGTGCAAACCTGAATTTAATAAAAATAAGGTATGAAAGCAACAGAATTAATGATAGGGAACTGGGTTAAGATAAAAGGCGACTACGGAAAACCTTTGAAGATTACCACAATAGATGATACCTACAATAGTATCAACTACTTCGATGGTGATGCTGAAGGTGAACTGACGTTGCAACTTAACGAAATAGAACCTATCCCTCTCACTCCAGAGATTCTTGGAAAGAATGGGTGGAAACATGAGTTTGACAAGAAAGACTACATGGTTAAGTATAACCTTGGGGAAGAAGGGAAGAATTGTTGGATGATGTGGGCTATAAAAGAGCATAATCTTGATATACAACGACAAGATAAAAAATTAGATGTGTATAATCTGAAAGTATCAAAAGTAGCCATTCCTTGTGATTATGTCCATCAACTCCAGCACGCTTTAAGACTTTGTGGAATTGAAAAAGAAATTGAATTATGAAAGCAACAGAACTGATGATTGGTGATTGGGTATTATATCATAAGCATATTACCCAAAAGATTACTTCTATTCATCCTGATTATGATGATTGGGATGATTTGAACCCTGTGCCACTTACTGACAAGATTTTGAAAGCAAACGGCTTTGAATACCGTCACAAGAACTTTGCTTCTCTAAGCTATGATCATCCATTCCAGCTTGAACTGTTTGAATGGCCTGATGAAAACGGCATAGGTACGTGGATGCTCGGAGACATTATTAAGATACGTTACGTCCACGAACTGCAACATGCTATGCGATTAGCAGGAATTGATAAGGAAATAATTTTATGAACAGATTACAAGTAGAACTTGATGTTGAAGGCATAGAAAGACTATGTGACAAAGCAACGAGTGGGAATGTTTCTCATATAGTTGGAACTATCAAGTCTTATTGCCGAATGATAAAGGAGGAACTTGATGTGCCAGATTGGACGCATTACAAAACACAAGCCTCTATTGCTGCCATGAAGGGTATGTTAAGCAATAAATGGTGGATGGACTCTATTGAAGAAGAAGCGAAAAAAAGTATGGGAAAAGAAGATTTCTCAGAAATTCTCGCTGACTATTCTGTGTTATATGCCGACGCTCTCATAAACAGATTAAAGAAAAGTGTATGAATTTCAAAGATAGAATAAGAACAGAGATTGTGAGACGAATAAAAAAATGTATGGAGGATGGAACACAAATCGCAGGATACTGTAGGATTGAGTTGGAAGATGTTCTTGACTTCATCGACTCCATGCAAGAAGAGCCTACAAGTAAATTCGATTCTTGCATCCAGCCCGGTGATGATATACGATATAACGAAGAGTTAGGTTGTAGGGTTAATCTCTCTCAGTTACAGAGAGTGGCTAAGAAAGATCCAAAGTATTGTATTTACTCTAAAGACAGTTACTCAGATGAAGAAAGAAAGGTTCTTTGTGATGGCTGTGAAGAGGATTGTGAGTATAATCAGAAAAAAGAGACTGATGAACTTACTCACTCGGTGACTAAGATAAGTGACCAAGAAATGCAAGAAAAAGGCAAAGCGTAGAATACAAAAGCAATCTCGAAAACGCAAATAGTTTGGAAAACAAAGTAAAGATTATGAAGAAAAAGTTTACAGCAAAAAAGTGTATGGCTATCGCAATCATACTTGCAATAGCAGTTTTGTGTGCTTTCCTTTTGGGATGCACAGAACATGGGATGGCAAGAAAGTTTGGCGGTCAAATGACTGTCAATTTGCCAAAGGGTCAGAAACTTCTCGAAGCAACGTGGAAAGAGTCTTCTTTGTGGTATCTCACTGAACCGATGGATTCAGACTACGAGCCGAAGACAAAGATATTCCGTGAAGATTCCAGATTCGGAGTTTGGGAAGGTGAAATAACTTTCATTGAAAGCAGATAGGCATGGGAGCATTTGTTTCAAAACAGCCAAACGGAAAGTATTGCCGATTCTCAACAATGGTCGATACTTTAACACACATCAATATGACAGAAGAAGATTATATTGAAATGTGTGCTGAAAGAGCAAGGGAAGAAGCCCGTGACGTTCTTAAAAACTACATTCGCCCGTTCAGCATGGTCAAAGAATATTTCCGTCCAAATAACAATACGGTGGAAGAGTTCAATGAAATGCTGAAAGAAATGGGAGAAACAGAACTTCTTGATCCGAAAGATTACGGAGAATAGTTTTTTTATTAACAATAAAACTCAAACATTATGAAACAGATTCAATTATGTGTGCCTGACAACCAGGCTGAACTTTTTGCAGAGAAACTTTCTGCATTGGTAAAAGAGTGCGGTGGAAACATCGGTGACGATAAAAAGGAGGTTGACCTCCATGATACATCAATACCGATTTGGGAAAGAATCAAGACGGTTGAGGATGCCATTGCCTACACAGGAATGACGCTTCCTGATAACATCGGTGAACTGCCTCTTGACGTACAGGCAATGCTCAAACTCCGCATCATCTGTGCCGCTTACAACGAACTGACGAAAGAAACTCTTGACCAGTTCCCGTTGTTCACACAAACAGAATGGAGATACTATCCCTGGTTCTATTTCTACACTCAGAAACAGATTGACGAAATGGACGAAGAAGACAGATGCCGTGTTGTCGGCCGTTCGAGCCACAACGCGAGTGCGTATTCGGGTGTTGCTTATGCGTACTCGAATCTCGCCTCGTCGTACTCGGGCGCGGTCTACGGCGGTCGCCTCTGCTTCAAAACAGAGGAACTCGCACGCGAGAACGGAGAGCGTTTCACAAAACTTTGGGGGCAGTTCTTAGCGTTCATCACAGAGGAATAAGGGAAGTTTCCCCATAATTTCCGCTAATTCCCCATAAAGTTTTAGAGACGAAAACGTTCGTGAAAATAAGAATCCTCTGACGGTCAACAACTTACACCGTCGGAGGATTTACTTTGCAAATAAGTTATAATATTCTAATACATAAGCCAACCCCTATAAACGGTTCAAACTCTTTGGACTTTAAGCCATAGCCGTAACCTCCAACCAAACCAATGTTCCATCGTCGGAACTCTTTCTTTTTCAAAGTTATGGTCTCTGTGATAGTCCGGACAACTTCTTTCTGACGCACGATGATACTATCAAGTTTCGGGTCATAGCCACTAACATAAGCGGTATATGCGCTATCCTCGTAAACTCTCTGCACCCTATCCACCTCTATCGAATCCGAACAATTTTCCAAGGAATCGGAACAGTTTTTGATAGAATCGGAACAAAAAGACACAGAATCGGAACAGTTTTTGATGATTCTGGAACGGGAAGGCTTCTTGATCTTGATCTTACCAACAACCTTTTCCGTTTTCAAATCTGGTGTAGTGTCTTTCTTCTCAACATACTTAACTACAACCTTCTCCGTAATCTTCACGGGCTGCTCCTGCAAGTCTCGATACTGCTTGTAGTTCCAGAACAGGGACATACCCAGAAGCAAGAACTGTATTAAAACTATATAAGTAAGAGTTTTCCTTTTCATAACCAAATGATTTTGTTTTCTCTGATAAAGAAATGAGCCTTATTGGGACAGTCGTTTGCAACAGACGGAGATAGAGTAACCTTTCCGTCGTGTTCGTGATAGTCCCATCCAGAGGGTTTAGGCTTCAAAGGCATAACGCATTCGTAGCCACAACCATCAGGACACATACAGATAGCGAGTTGAAAACGCTTGCTGATATAGAGCACACCCCACTCTTTTGTGTGGGGCATGTACTCAACAAACTCAACGCGGTTAAACTTTTCAAGTCTCTCCATGGCCGTCACAGATTTGAATATTCCTTCGTTGCGTCAAAAGACGGACAGGCTTTGTTTGCAAAGTCACGGTGTCCTCTGATTCTCGCATTCGGATAGAGTTTCTTCAACTCCTTCAGCAGATCCAGCATTGACTTCTTCTGTGCCTGAGTCCTCGTATCTTTCGGTGTCCTACCGTCATAAGCCTCACAGCCACCGACATAGCATATTCCTATACTGTGTGTGTTGTGACCGACGCAGTGCGAACCGCTGGTATTCACGTCACGCCCCTTGTGAACAGAGCCGTCCAAGTGAATGACATAGTGATAACCGATGTCACTCCAACCGCGACCGCCTTTGCTGACAGGTGTAATATGCCACCTCTTGATATCGGCAACGGTGTAGTTCTTGCCCTCTCTGGTAGCAGAGCAATGAACGATGATCTCATTTATGACCCGGCGACTCTTTGTGAGAGTGCTTTCACCGTTCGGGAAAAGTTTCGCCCACGTCCTGTCACCGACGATACCATCAGGCTTCAGACCATTACTGCGCTGAAACTCCTTGACCGCTTCCTCCGTCAGTTTACAGAATATTCCGTCTTGAAGAAGATGCAAGGCTCCTTGGAGAGTCCTCACCTCACTTCCATTACTTCCTTTTTTCAATAGCATAGTTCTTGTGTTTAATTGTTAGAAATCGTCTCTGTCTAAGATAGTCCCAGACCCCTCTTCTTTACCGGAAATTGGCTTGCCGTCCTTGCCGTATGTCTGCGTGAACTTTGCGACGAAAGCCATGCCAGCAGGGATGCCAATCAGATAGGGGTATATATCGTTCCACCACTCATGGGTGACACCGCCACCTGCAACGATGGCGGTGTTCACCGCTAAAGCAGTTCCGCTTATCAACGCGGAGATCCATAGTACGACCTTAAAGAATTTCGGCATCTTGTTTGCCCAACGCTGTTTCAGAACACTGAACCACTCGAACCGTCTTCTCTTCGGTCTCATTCGGTTTCGTCTCGCAAAGTTTCTCATTTCTTCGATTCTACTATATCGAGAACGGCGGCAATACGGGCGAGTTTTTCACGAATGTCAGAAATGTCTTCCTGAATCCGGTCAAACTGTTCCGATTTCCTGTCAACGCGCTTGTCAACGCGCTGAACCTCGCTCTGAACTTTTTCAACTTTGCTCTCCAAAACCGCAACCTTCATCCGCAATTTGTGGATGAATCCAACGTAGGTAACAATCGCCGTAGCGACGATTGACACCAAGGCCGTAATGATCGCTGTAACCAGTATCGGCCAGACATTAATCATTTCTACTCCCATAGGCAAAACGTTTTTAAGTTGTTAGACAATAGGTAAAGACGGACAGCATACAGGAAATTTGAACCCAGAACATATTCCTACTGCCATCTTTTGCAAAAAGAGTATAGCCGACATACATAGACCATAGAAACATACACAACGGCTGGTTAAGGGCTACCAACGCCTGTGATGCTATGCCTGCAATGGCGGCGCACACATAATGGGCTGTGTTCTTCTCCTTCGCCACCAAAGGCATTGCACCGACACCGAGTAACCCCACAGCCATAAGGAATACGAGGAAACGGGTAGCATCAGAAGATACCTGCATCAGCACAGGAGTAAGGAGAAAGCACATCACCCATATCACAATAGTAAAGAGCCACTGCCCCTTCCGAGGCAGGACATACACTGTCTGACTGATACTCTCAGGTATCTGTCTGTCAGCGTAGATCATTGCGCCGAGATACAGCGAAATGACCGCGATTGCAATGATAACAAGACTACTCATATCCGAATACCGTCATGTCAATATGATCCTTTTCATACCAACCCTCACCGAGAGTCTGCTGAATGAAGCTGACTGCGCTGAGATAGAATTCCGTCAGTTCCTCAACAGTCGTAAACTCATGGTAGACGGGGTTGCCAGAACCGTCCTCACCGAGTTTGAACGTAATGGGAAGACCCTGACCGTTCGTAATCATCATCACACGCTGTGCCTCAGAAAAGTTTCTCTGATTCTCATCACTCAACCAGACATTGATGCCGTTCCAGACGAATCCACGCAGAATCTTTTCATCAACACACGCATTGATGTGGTCAATGAGGACGCTGTGAACTTCATCCCGCGTAGGGATATGGCTGAAAGTTTGCCTGTAGTCATAACCCTGACCATCCTCCACGCCATAGCCATAGATAAGCACCGCACGTTCCGTTCCCAACCGTATCAGTTGGTCATGTCTCTCTGTTGCTCCAAAAATCTTTTCCATAATTCTTTTGTTTTAAGTGAATTTGTACCTAACTTTTCCTTGACCGAAATACTCTGGAGTGATTGTCGCCTCAAACGGAAAATTACCGTCATTCCTGAACTCATTGAGCCAGAACTTCTGTTCGGAGTCGTTTGTGAGATACTTTCCAAGACTACCATCATCCCTCTGAAACTGTACGACCCAACGTGGCCCGTTGTCAGTAGGCACATCAGGCTCAAAGTCTATGACGGTGATGCGCATGTTTACGAGCGCACGAAGCGTTTCCACCTTTCCACTCAATATCCGTTTACCATCCTTACCTGTGAAACACACACCCTGTTCTTTCTTCTTTTTCATCAGTTCGCTGAACGATTCCATACCTTTACCAGTTAATTTCTTGTATAAATGTTTTGATTCACACCACTTAGCCATACCCTTCAGACTGCCAATGATCTCCTGCCTGCGCTTGCGGCTCTTGATCTTATGCAGCTTACGGGCGGCTTTCTTCTTGGTGCGTTTCCTAAGTCTCGCTTTCTGACCGTCGTAGACAAATCCAAGATAGTCTATGCCTTCTTTTATCGGCCTCACACACTCGTTAGACTTTATCTCCAGTCCTATCAACCCTGCCTGTTCGTGCATGATGTCACGAAGCAACCAGAGTTTTCGCTTGCTCGATGCCAAGATAACTATATCGTCACAATATCTGTAATAGTACCTGACTCTGAGTTTGTCTTTGAACCAGTGGTCGATGCAGGTGAGGAAGATATTGCCGTAACATTGTGAAGAACGGAGTCCGATGGAAAGACCTTTCTCCATCATCGTCACAAAGTTGTGGAGTATAGGCAAAAGTACAGGGTCTTTGATTTTGTCCCTGACACAATCCCACATCAAGTTCTGGTCAACGCTCTCAAAGAACTTCTTGATGTCACATTTGTAGAAGAATGCAGTACCCTCACGGTCTTTCTCGATGTCGTGGCGCATCTTCACAAACAGCCTGTGCATACCGCGACCGGGTATGCTTGCGGCAGAAGTTTTGATAACGCTTGGGTACAGCACGTCTTCTACAACGCGCATGATGGCATTACAACCAATCCGCTTCTCAACGCACGGGCTTTGAACCTTTCTGATTTTCGGCCCATCCGTGACCCACATTTCGGTGTATGACGTGACACGGAAACTGCCGTTGCTGATCTGTCTCACCAGACGCTCGATAATCTCTTCTCTACGGTTGCGATAGAATGTCCTGCGACCAGGCAAAACTTTCTTCTCTCCATTCCTAAGAGTAATCTTACGCTCTGGCAACTGATCAACGACTTCATCAAACGCGCGATCCATGTTCTCGCGTTCAACTATTTTCTGTATCAGGTAGCCATATCTCTTAGACATAATCTTGAATTTAATTCTTCTTCGATTCATGTGGTCATAGGGCTTTCGACATCTTACGATCCTACTTGACCATCATCGACCACACCCTGTGATGTTCCGGCTTTCCAAACTCTTTCTCAAGAAGTTTGCTGTTGCCGAGGCTCGAATCCCTCGCTGTCAGCCGTCACTTATCCCGTAAGTGTTCGCAGTAGCAACGATTATCTCCTAAATATCGCCCAACCCGTGAGCGTGTTTCAGAAGCAGAGTTTTCGATTTAGCAGAGGCGACCGCCGTTGTTCGTGTTCGAGTTCGACGAGGCGTTATTCGTGTTCGCATAAGCAACACCCGAATTCGCATTCGCGTTGTTGTTCGAACGGCTGACAACACGGCCGTGGGGATTCTCTACCTTTTACGCATTACGTCTTACTCAGGCGTTTTGCGTTATACGTTAAAACGGAGAGTGAGACGGCTTTTTCAAGCCGCCCGCTCTACGCTATATCTTCCTCGTTTTCTATTTTTCCGAAGAAGCAGAGGCGACCGCCGTAGTACGCGCCCGAGCTCGACGAGGCGTAACTCGCGCTCGCACAAGCAACACCCGAATACGCATACGCGCTGACGGCCGAACGGCCGACAACACGGCCTTTACTACCATTGGTTGATTGGTAGGCGGCATAACATGTGGCATAGACGGAATCACCAGCATAGGCAGATACCACGATGTCACAGTAGCGACCAAATCTGACACGGGCGACATTTGTTCCCGATCCAGTAGTTTGAGCCTTGACCTTTCGCTCTGTACCGTCCTGTTGAACGATGTTGTATTTGTAGTCAACAACATAGTCAGCGGGATAGCCAACAGTTGAACCGTCAGGCAATTTGTCCTTTTTGAAACGGGCAAACGACGGCACATTGAGACAGACCTTATCCATCCACTCATACATGGTTGCAGTCCAAGCCTCAAGACCCCACATCTTGTTAAGTCCTGCGAAAGAACTGTCACCCATACCGATGTTGTTTCGTGAGCCAGTGGTGTACGATGCACCTGAACCCAAACCAACGATACTTTCAACGTCGCGTGTTCCGAACCATGCAAAGAACAGGTTTGCCATATCCTTCGAGGTCTCATAGGGAACGGTGGTGTACTCACCATCGTCAACACTTGTCTGATGTGTTCTGATGCGGGCGAGGTTGATGAAGTCCTGTGCCGTACCGTTAATAGAACCAGAGGGATAGTCTGTGGGATTGCCGTCACTGTCATACGTCCAAGCCTTGATCGTACTCGTACCGTTACCTCTTGAATTGGCTTTACCACTCAGAGACCTCAAGCCGCTTGTAGGTGTACCACCTGTGGTGATGCCTGCGGCAAATCCCTGATAGATACCGATAAGTTCCGGCTTATGCTCAACCCAATTCGGCTCGATGGCTTCCGTCTCTGTTGAATCTGTGAGAAGAACAGCGGCATATCCAGTGACAACACCCTGACTAACGATGGGAATAGCACCGATGGCACTACCATTCTCAAACATCGTTTCAACGGTGGCGAAGATGGTAAAGTACAGGTACTTTGCACCGTCTGGAACAGAGCAGAACACGTAGTCACCGATCTCATTGTCAAAGTCTGAGGGATTGCCGGAGATTGCAGACATCGTGAACTGCTGAATCGAAACGGCTTTCCCGTCGGCATCGGCGAAAACTATTCCGGCATAAGAGTTGAGGTAGCCGGGGAATCTCACCTGTTTGTAACCCTCAACGTCAACACGGTAGGTATTCAGGTTCGATGCAGTTCCGAGATAGTCTTCAACAGTACCGCCAACGGCAAGAGCCGACGTAGGTATGATGTCAAGCCATTGTGCCGACGCATCAAGTCCCTTTCCTGCAAACTTTGTCAGAGAAGAGATTTCGAGTAGTGTCGTTGTCTCAGCCGTTGATGCAGGAACAGTTGTCTTGCCAGACAGGAACATGTGCTTTTTCTCTACGAGATAGTTGTTCACACCTTTGTAGAAGTACTTGGGAACATACAGGAACGCATCCTGACCAATTCCTTCGGCATCGGTGATATAGTTTACTGCACTTGTGTTATCGGCAAACTTTGTGTAGTCAGTCTTTGACAGAGGTGTGACGTGCATCCATCTTTTCGTTTGACCGCTGACTGGATCAGTGGTGTTACGAACAACGCCCATGACAGGAACACATCTGTCGTGAATGATCTTGACGTGACCGGAAGCGACGTAACCGAGAGGATGGCCTTCGGGTCTGCTCACTGCACCACTCGATACTTCGTGCTGTGTGGCATCGGCAGCACCCTCGTAGTAGGCATAGCCACTCTGGTTGTCCTCGTTCGTGATGTTACAGGGGTCTGTTTCTGAATCGTCAAAGATATACTCAGAGTATTCGCTTTCATGTAACTCCAGTCCGCAAAGGGCGAAGAATGACTGCATCGTTGCAAAGTCATCAACAACGTCGATAAGCTGCACCTTTCCGATAAGAGCCGGATAAGTCTGTTCTGTTCCGGTTGCGGTCAAACCTCTGAAGCCTGACATGAACGGTCTAAGCATTGAAGAGCGAACTCTTCCAGACATGCCCTCGATGCGGACATGATCGATGTTCGGACACTGCTGTAACAGAGTCTGCCATGACAGGTTCGGACACTCCGCAAAGTTCAGGGCGGTGATGCTCGATGTACTCTGCAATGTCAAACCGCTGTGCTTCAGCTTAGGCAGGTATCTCAGCGTAAGAGTTTGGAGTGTTGACGGCATTACCAAAGTCTGCAACGGCGCACCTTCTGGCAATTTTATGTTGGTCAAACTTGTGCCTCCTGCAAGGAACGTTTCAAGACGTGTATGCTTAGATATATCGAACATGCCAGCCGTTCCGGTATTAACGGCGGTCTGACCTGTGATGTCTACATATTCAAGTTTCGATGTGTTACCAAGAGTTAGCGGAGCATTGGCTACGCCGTTCGTAGCTGGCATGACAAGTTTCGACAACATCGTACACAGCGAAAGTCCTACAGTACCGTTCAACTGCGAACCCATTCCCGTAAAGTCAAGTTCCTTGATGCAGCTTGCGCCACCAAGCATCAACGGGTCGTTGGTGGCGAGTGTCTGCGTGAAGTTCAGCGTCAAACTCTCACCTGCTGCTGCAAGTTCTGGCCCTTGGAGCCATATACCGTTAAGTTTGTAGCCGAAGTAGTACAAATCACCACTCTTCAAAGTCAGAGAAGACGCGGTATCAGTGGACTGTCTGACAACTGTGAATGTTATGACATCGCCGTTGTAGTTTCCTGCGCCGTATCTTGCATCTAACAATCGGGCACGGTCTGTAATGAACTGTGTACGGTGCAACTCTCTGTTTCCAGTCAAGGTATAGACGTAGTTCAGATCGTTGATGGTGTCGATGTACTTCAACTTTCCAGACTTGTTGTACTGACGCTCACTCCAGTTACCCTGCATGATGTTGTTGAACTCATTCAGCATAACTTCCGTAGTCAACTGATTCCTTAGATTCGTAGCACACTGCTTCAGTTCGTCCTCAAAGTTTGCCAGTACCAGACACCACAACCAACTGCTGTGACCCTCGAAAGCATATTTGTTACGCTCTGAGTCATAGGTGTCTCTCGTCACGTTATAGAGGTAGACCATGAAAGCATCGTTACGGATTGACATGGCGGTATCACCGTCGTAATAGGTGGCATACCATTTCAAGCCGTCCCATGTTCTCCACAGAATATTCTTTGCCCTCTGGTCAACACTTGCCCAATAGTCGGTGAAGAGGTAGTATGTCAGGAGGTGGTTAATGTCAAAGTATTGCGCAATCTCGTTCTTGAACTTTGTCGATACCCACTTTGCCTTTGACACGTCTGACCATCCAGCCTGTGTGCCGTAGTCCGGATTCGACCGCATAGCCGATGGAACACAGTCGTATATCCATCCCATCCAGCGTTTGATAGCACCACGCGCACCAACCCACTGATTATTGTTAGTATCTGTGATGGTGGCATTGACAGGCTTAACGCTCCATTTATTCTTTGCAGAATCCCACTGACCCTCATTGACATTAGCCCAAAGAGCATCTTCAGGAAAGTTGAACTCAAAGCCGTTGTCAAACTCTGCGTCAAGCTGATTCGACAGAGCCGTAGAGTTTGCCGATCCTGCGGGCTGGAACAAAGTCATTGGCGAAGAGTTTGTCAGGGCTTCAAGGGCGATAGACATTGGATTATGTTCGCCGCCACTGAATCCAGTAACTCCTTCCATACCGAAGATTCCTCCTGACTTGGATTTCTCGTTGTTGAGGACGAACTGACCGCAATATGTCAGAGTACCATTCTCGGAAGTTCCGGCATAGATGTCACAAGGAATACCGTCGATGGCCTGTCTGACACGGGCATCTACCTCCTGTGGCGGTGTGTCGAGGTTCAGTTGGTGCATGATGTTGTTGAAGAGGTGTGCGCCACCAGTATTCATAACCAGTGAAGAGTCAACGAAGTCAGTCTTTGCGCAAAGAACAGACTGCTCAATACTATTACCGCTTCCTCTCAGGGCATAACCCTTTGCAGTCTCGGTCACATCTACACCACCGATAATGAATACACGGTCTACATCGCCTTGCTGTGTAGTGAGGTAGATACGTATGTTCTTGTATGGGTACTTCACAGACGATGTTCCTTGGATTCTGACACGGACATTACGGACTTCGAAACCTTCACCGATAGGATTTCCGTTTGAGTCAAGTGGAGGCTCCCACTTAACAAGATCAGCCTTAAAGTTCTGTTTCTTGTCTTTGCATCGGAACAATTCGCTAAGTCCTGTACCTGATCCGGAAGCTGCTCCATCGGCAGCGGTATCGGTTGAACGTATGATAGTGAGAATACCCCTACCACGATTCAGCAACGTGTCGTGACTGATGGCAATGTTACCGTCGGAATCGGTCGTGTTGTTGGTGTCACCTACGGCATTACGCTGGTGACAGGTCTGAATCTGCTGTGCCGTCGGTCTGTCAATGATCCAGTTTCCAACAGCCTCGTCAGCGGTGAGAGGTGTTCTGTAGTAACGCAGGGAACGGATTCTCACGTCTGCCTTATCCGAATCTATTGTGATTGGGGCAGGTGTGTTCTGACGCAAAGAGTTGGTGTAACGGTTTGCCCTGCTCAAAGTACCATTGATAAAGAGCATAGCCAATCCGTAACCGTCAGAAACGGGCTGAACAACGAATGCCAGGTGAATCCACTTGTCAATGGCGATATTCATTGCAGTCGAGTGAGGACGGGTAATCTTCAGAGGAACTTTGTTCGCCTCGTCAACAATGTTGCCCTCGTAGTCGATGTAGTTGCCGTTTTCGTCAACAAGGTCTTCTGCGGTCGTAATCTCTTCAACGCCACCGAAGTACAAACCTGCCTCTTCAGTAGTGATCTTGATACCCATAGGATAGCCGTTGCCGTCATTGTCACAGAGACAATGGATAACGGTTGCACCACGTTCCATGACCTGACTGACCATAATCTCCATTTCGAGTGTCATGCCTCGGTTCTGGATGGAGTAGTCACCATCGGTCATATCCTGAACGAACGGCTTAACGTCAATGACTGCACTTGCGCCGTTTGTCAGCAACAGGGCATCAACATTGTCGCTGCCTCTGTTCCATCCGTTTGTGCGCCAGTCCACACCGTTAAAAGAAGTGATGCCACCCCATGTCGCAGGATTCTCTTCCGTGTTAGAACGTCCGGTTGCAGTCAGTTTCGTTCTGTAACCAACTGTCTCGGTTTCGGTGACACCCGCTGCCGCTGCAACGACAACGCTGAACGTCCTGACAGATGTGCCGTTGGTGATAGTCATAGAGTGTGTTCCGGCTGTGTCGAAACGCTGGCTCATGGTCTGCAAGGTTCTGTCTGCGCTCAATGTCTGTGTCGTAACACCGTCAACGGCTACAACGATAGTGCTTGTCAGAGAATCGCTGTTCCATGCCGCTAAGTCAAGTTCAAGTTCCTCGAACTGATTCACGGAAAGTGCAAGTGCGGTACTGCCATAGGCGTATGTCAGAGGCATACTTGATAACTGAGCAACCTCAGTCTTGAATCTGAGACCAAGATAAGGGGTGCTGCCACCTGCCTTCAGAACATCTACGCTAACGGCATTACTCAGCAGTCCCGCACTCTCGGCAATCAACTGAATGTTGTGCCTGCCCGCACTTAGGTTAGATGCGGTGAGATAAACGTAGTTACGTCCTGTACCGGAAATAGTCTCTGTTGCGTCCAGAACACCGTCCACCCATACCCTCAGAGTTGTTCCGGTGGGAACGGTATAGGTATAGGGAATGGCAATCTGTCCCGATGTGTAACCGTTAGAAAGAGCAAGCTGTGAAGCCGGATCAAAGGTCGTTGCCAGATCCATCGTAATGACGGTGACAGACTTCGAACCGCGACTAACCTTTGTCTCTTCTTCAATAGGTGTCGTAGCAACCACGCTGATGCTGACTGTTCCTGCCTGATTGATAATCTCAGGTGAAAGTGTCAGCGTATTCGTAGTGCCGACGGCTACCTGTGCATAGGTCTCTGTGAAGACGGTGGTCGTACCGATCTTAACAGTGACAACAACGGTCTGAGCCGGATAGTTCACACGTTCGCTTGTTCCCTCAAACTTTCTCAAACAGTCATAGCCCCAATTCATGCTGATGCTGTCACCAAGTTTGATGCGGGATGGTGTCAGCAGCTCCGTTGTGATAACGGGCTGAATGATCTCTCCAATCTCCTGTGCCGCTGGAATCAAAACGGTGAGGTCTTCGAGTTGGTCGCCATTTGCGTTAAAGAAAAGCAACTCCACCATGGAACCGTCCTGACTGGTCTCGCCCAACTGAATGTCAGCAATTTGGTTGCTGTTGATAGCGTTTATCTGCTGTGCCACAGCACCTGCCTGCGCCGCATTAGGGTTACTGGCATTGGTAACGTCGGTGCTGACAGTCGGAATAGTGAGATTCACTTTTCCGTTGGCATCCTTAGAGACTTCGGTATTGTTTACGACAACGCCAGCCACCTTTCCACCGATAGCCGTTTCCATCGTCGCAACTTTGGCTTTGATAACGCGCTCTACCTCGCCTCTCGTCTTTCCCCACTCCTTTCCGGCATTCGGGCCACTGGAGTAAGTGCCACCCCAATCATCCTCAAAGTTTTGGATAGTGGTGTTGTCTGTAATCTTTTTTGCCATAAAGTTTTATTTTTATGTTGGTTATAAATAAGTTTCTACCAAGGCTCACTGCGATACCAGCCCTCAGTCCTGAACCACGCCGACACGTAACTGAGTGCCGCCGCTGCCATCATCATCAATCTTCGTCTGAATGTACTCATATCAAAACTTTTGATTATGGTTTCGGCCATCCTGCACCTACGGCCATTCCATTGAGGATGCTGACCTGATAGACGTGGTTGGCTTCGCATTCAAGAGGCTCTTCGTCAACCCACCTCACCTGTTCCGGAAGAATAAGTGTCGTAGGTGTAGAGCCGCATTGGAACTGAATCATGTACTCATTGACAACACCCTGCGCACCCGCTGTAAACGAAATGTTAAGCTGTGTCTTGTCAGAGTTCCATACGTTGAGTACGTTCGGTCTGATGCTAACGGTATCTGCCGTTTGCTCAACAATGTTCTCAGCACCGAAATCAGAGAAATACGCAATGTACGACCATGTTTGACCGTTATCGGTACTACACTGAATGCCGTTCGTACCTCGCCGCAGTTGTGGTGTTATACCCGCCACCTTGTTTTGTGTAGCAACACCACCAATAACAAGATAGCCCTCATTGTTCACGGTGATAGCGAAACCTGCATTGAGGTATGCACGAACAAGTTCAGCCGTAACCTTAGTGGCAGAGACAGTCCCGTTCTGGTTTGCAGTTATAATAAGGAACTGGTCGCTGTTCTTGATTGCGCCAACCTGCGTGAATACCGCTAATACTTCTGCCTGTGTTAATGCCATATCATTCTATTTTTTTGTTTAACCTATTATACTATCACTCCAGAACTTACCTCTTCCCAATACACTACTTCGCGTCCTGAAGAATCCGACTTTGTACGGCATCTTAATTCAACATAGAATGTATTTGGGACATTTATGGTAGAAGATCCGTTTTCCTGTTTCACAACGATCGAAAGAGTACTACCAGTTTTGTTGTGTATCAGCAGATTTGAACCAATATGTGAACGAATCCTATCTTTTTCTTCTGATGAGTAATTACTTGCTATATAATAATCCAATAATGGTAATGCAAAGTAAGCAGCAGTTCCAGTGTTTAATTCAATCCAACTGCCACACTTATCAAAATCAAGAACAGTCGCACTTGTTATATCGGTTCGCTTGTAGTTGTTGATATTTGAAGTGGTGATGCTTGTTTTTTTCTTTCGTACAAATCCAGTGAACAATCCTTCATGCGCCTCAATACGTCCGTTGTTACCGTCAAGCAAAAGTTTTGGGGTAGTACCGTCTGTTGTGGCGGTACTACGCATTCTCTGGCTGCTTGTCATAAAGCCACCAATATTTGCGTTAGTTCCGAAGACGGTATTGGCAATGATAGTCTTCACTATGCCAGCTGATTCCCAATTACTATCACCACTTGCAGATGTAGGTGCTGCTGTTATCAACGCTGAAGCACTATAGTTCTTCACTAAGAATCCATACATAACACCACCTATCTCATACTCCACCTTATCACGGATAACAAAGTCACCGACCTTACGGTAGATATATCCGGCATATCCGAATGTCTTGTTTGTGGCAATATTCGAATCGAAGAGTCCACAGTCACGCGGGTATATTCCATCTGAACCGGGATCACCCTTTCCTCCTGTAACCGTTATCGGAATAACAGCAGATGCAAGTACTTCGTTGCTTACAACGTATTCGATGATAATAGATGCAGGTCTGTTAAGAGTTTCATAGTTACCATCGAACATATTATCATCATCATAGTTATGATTAGAATCTTCACCCAACATCGACCTGCCACTAACATTGTTGAATCTGCCATAGCAAGTACCAGCACTAACATGATCAGTCGTAACGCCACCAATATCCTTAATCACATAGCATGAGAACGCTGTGTCAAGTATGCCTGAAGAATTAACAACAGCAGAACTATTCGCCACAATAATAGAATAGCTTACACCATCATCACCGTCACTAACAACATTGATTCTTTCCTTGTCAACAAGAGTACTGCCCTTGTATAACAACAGGGTAAAGTACGAACTTGTGCCGCATAGAGTGGAAGTTGTAATTGAAGACGGGTCACTGATGGTATTCTCAGTAGTTGATGATCCCTTCGTGTATTTCAGCGTCAAGCCCTCATTACTTAACTGCGTAGCCGTAGTAAGAGTTGTCGCAGTAATGCCAACAATTTTCTTGATCTGAACATTCATCGAAGTATTGGTGAGAGTTCCGCTATTGTTCTTATGAACAACATTGATTGACGGCATAAGGGAATATATCACACCGTTCTGACCACCCATGTTCTTGTTAATCTTATACACAGCCGTCAAAACTATGCTTGTGTTGGTCTTCAACGTACACGTCACCACAATCTGAGCGGAGTTTTGCGTGATTGCAGAAGGTGTCAAAGTAAAGTAGCCATTACTTTGTGCCGTAGTCTTCTGTGCATCCGTCAGTGTGAATGCTGAACTGCTGCTGTTACATGAAATGTTTGTCGGTGTGACGGTGATGTTGAAGTCGGTGAAAGCGTATGATGTTCCTTTGAAGAGCATAAGTTTACTCGTCTCATAGGTAGCACCAGACAGAACCGTTCCATTCTCGTCGCAGTTGATGAAACTCTGCTCATTGGAGAGGTCAATCATATACGGAGTAACACCGTCAACGGCATATCTGTCCCAAAGTTTGACACTTCCGAAAGGTTGCCAAACTCCATTCACCTTCTTACGCTGCGCATAGAACTCATATTTGTAACTCTGGCTCACACCAGTAGGCTCGTCAGTCCATTGTCCTGAATGTTGCGCGTTTGTATAAGGGCAGTAATCATCAACCTGTCTGTCTGCTGCAACATCGTAGATAGTCGGCTTGTTTGCATCCGAACCGTCCCAATCCGAAACAGCATAGAAGATGTATTCGACACCCTTACCGTCCAAACCGTCAGCAACAATGTCTTCACACTCCTGGTCAAGAAGAACCCACTCGCTTCCGACGTAAAGCTGAAGCCGTACCTCAATGGAGTCGAAATCATCCCAATTAAACTTGTTTCCGGAACCGGAATCAGAACTTTCCCTGATATAGACACCACTGCTATAACCTGTCAAAGTAGTCCACGATGAACCCTTGTTTGTCGAGTACTGGAGTCTGTAATCTCCCTCTACGGGACTTGAATCTGTTCCTGTACGGGGCAAAGTTGTCATAAGGTGACGATCCTGCTCCTGAGTAGTCTTATAGACGGTAATCTGGAACTTTGTCGGTGTATAGCTATCGTCATTGGCCTTGTAGCAGATACTATTCGGGTTAAGCATTATTTCGTGCTTGTCTATTCCGTAGAGTTTGTTAAACGTGAATAGTCTGGAATAGTATGCTGTCTGACCATGTTTGGTATAGAGACACTTAACGTTTACACTTGCGGTATCGTCTGTGACGGTATTCACCTTTATCTGAATGTAAGGTTTGGAATCTATCGTAGTCCAGCCAACAATCTCAGCAGTACAGTTTGTGCATACTATACTCCATCCCTGTGTGAGACTTCCGCTGCTGAATGTTCCGAGAGACTGCTTGTTCTGCGCAAGGGTCGTGCCAAGAGTTGTACCTCCAACAGCTTCCTCGCCATCCATGAGACAGGCGTGAGTGACGGGGAGAGTGCTTGCAATAACTGTTCCGTCCTCAACACACATAACACTGTCGCTGTCATTGCTGAGAATCACCTGAATGCTATCATCGCCGTCCAGACCGTCAAGAACAACTGGAACGTCCTCAATATCAAGAACCTCTATGACATTGGATGATGCGAGTAATGCCGAAAGCGGAGACAATGTAGTGTTTTTTAGTTTATACAACTTGAATCTGATGCGCGTCAAGTCTGTACTCACAGTTACACCGCTGACATTACTATAAGCCGTCTCTGATCCACCAACCTCTTCATTGTTATTGTCAAGGCTGAATGTCTGATATGTGATGTAAAGACCATGTGTGGCATAGTCTGATGTAGAGACGGTATAATGCTTATCGTCAGTAGAATCGCAACGGACACTACAATACACCTTGTTCGTATTGACAACTTTCTGTTTGTTGTCGTTGTAGATGATACCAACCTCACTTACGGACGGCAAAAGCCAATAGATGTTATTGTCCGTGCTTTTGTTGATGGTATGTCTCAGTGTACGCTCATAACTGACACCGGAATAGACAGCAGTACAGGTAACATCAATATCTATAACATTTGGAAGAGCGTCACCCATTGCATTGAGGCTGATACGACCATACTTATGACCGTCTACGGTGATGATACTCTTTGAGTAATAGATGCTGCTTGCAGCCGGAGTAGCAGGGGCAGAACCTTCCACCAAAGTAACACCAGAAGTTGCACAATAGAGACTGATATTGCTTACGTTCTCTACGTTAAGGATCTCGTTATTGTGCCACATCTTCATGTCGAACACCACTGGCAAACCAATATATTGCTGTGTCTTCGTGTTCCATGACACGGCACTGAACTCATTCGATATGTCAGCACCGATGAACGGTTGAGAGTCATGCTTGATGGTTATTGGGAACAACTTCTGTATGCTTCCCTTACCCTCGCAGTCGATGATAAGATCGACATAGCAGAAATCCATTGCACGCATAGCATTGTAGTCGAAGTTCGAATCATCTGAACTTCCGGCAACACCATCCTTGATATTGTCAATGGCAGTGATGTATATTGTGGAGTTTTCTATGTAGCAGGCACAGTTATGAGGATCTGCATAAATCTTGTAAGTACCAGCACCAGCATCCGCATTATTGGCTGCAAGAGTCAGCAGATTACCGCTCTTTCTGACGGTGATTGCTGAATGAATACGATAACTGATACTGCCACTGTCTATTGTGTATAATCCACCTATGCAGTTTCCAACATCGTCAACGGTTATAACGTCAACGTAACTGGAGAAGTCAACTGTATAGTTGCTTAGTTCATCCTCAATATCAGAGAGTGTCAATGGGTCAAGTTGAACAATGGCATTGCCGAAATATACGTTGTCCTGAACGTAAAGACCATAGCCTTGCAACTCTGCCTCTTCACCATTCTTCAATGTCACGGTCATGTCGCCGAGATAGCCCTTTCTGTAAACGACATTCGGTGATTGTATCTTCCACGTCGAAACACCGTCAAGAACCATTTCGTAGTAGTGACCGATGCTTGTTGCATAGGAACTACTGCGACGTTCAGGATTCGTAAACGATCCGTACTGAGCAAACTTCATAAACTCGCAGGGATGCGGGATGCTGGAGTTACGCAACTCATAGAAGAACTTACATTCGCCCTTCTTGTTCACAACGAAACTTCTTATCCAGAAGTATGAGGTGAAGAAGCCATGCTTCGAACTGAATCCGAATCCTTCAACATTACTTTCGTTCTGTCCCGCATAAAGTTCAGTATCATCGTCGAGGCTTGCAGTCTCATACTGGTGAGCGATGTCGTTATAGATACCGCGACAGATGTCACCGACGGCAAGACTGGAATAGTCATTCTCTTCGAGTTTTAGCGTGATATAGCCAGTGAGATCGTCTATAATCTCCACCTCCTGAATTGTGCCGTAGCCGTTGGTACACCACTGTTCGCCCTCTGTAACGGAAATGCGGTTAAAACGAAACTCTGGAGTAGAGATAAAGTTACGGCTGTAGATACTCTCAAACTCTGCATTTCCCTGTTCATCAATCAAAGCACCACTACCAAGCAAACGACTTTGGAAGTTTCCTACCTTGATACCTTTCTTTGCTTTCAGTGTTTCGTTATGGGTAACAACATCGTTGAAAGTTATCTTACCCTCTGCGGTATCATCTTTAATCTTTGAAAGGAAAAAGTTACCGCCCTCACTCTGCAAGATACTAAGAAGTGCCGCAGACATCGCGCCCGTAGCACCGACACCCATACTGCCACCACTGAAGATACTGCCGTTATAGATACGGTCTACACTCGTCGTAAGTTTCTGAATCGTACCTTGCTGAACATCGTCGTTTAGGGTAAGTTCTACCTTCGGTGTCAGACCCTCACCCATCGTTATCGAAACTTTCTCGATGGTGATGTCTGCCAGAGGCAACGGATCGGTCTCGTTTGCGGGAACACCTCTGAACGTAAACTTCAGACCCGCATACAAACGCCAGAACACACTCGCTTCCGGTGTGCCTGCCTTAACCATGTTGTCGTAGTTTCGTTGCAGATAGATATCGTCTATATAAGGCTGATACGTGAACTTTGTCTCGCAGTTGTCGGCAAGAAACTGTGTGGCTGCACGCAACAGTCTGACCTCTGCGGCTTTCACGTAGACATCTGGCATCTGTATTCCCAACAGGACAAAGTGATCGCCTGCGGCTATTGGGTTGGTCTCAGACGGATAATAGGCATTGATACTGCTATCCTCTGCACGTTTCAGAGTCAGCATATAGCCTTTCTTTCCGTTATGACTGACCTTCTCAATGTCTTCCAGAATCTCGAACTCGCGGCCTACACAATAGCCACTCTTCATCGCAACAACAGGTGTCTCGTCTGACCAACACGCTTCAAAGTCAAATCCCATGTCCTGAACGAAGACGTGGAATCTGTCTGTGATGGTGTCTTCATCATCTACGGGAAACCATGTATATTCCGGCTCTGCCGTAACGGTGTGGTCGAGCCTGCTGTTTCCTACCTGATAGCTTACAGAGAAACTATCGGTGAAGCCGGATGGCACAACGACATTCTTCATCGTCGGTGTGAACTCAACGATGATGTCAGACATTGCAGAAACAACGATCTCACTGACTTTTGCGTTTGCACCGTTCACAACATCTGGCAGTTCCGGAAGTTCCACCTCAACAATGCCACTGCTACGGTTGATACTCACGAAGTCTGAGACATAGGACGCAATGGTAGAAACTGTGCCGTTATCCAAGTTCTTCTGCTTCACCGTCAGAATAAAGCCAACCTCACAACTGCATCCGTCTCTGTAACATGACAGACTGAATCCGAATACGACCGCACCAAGCGTTGGAGCCATTGCGTATTTGCCGGGGTTGACACCCTGAATGGTGAACAATGTTTTGTCTTCGTCTGCGACATAATATGTGCCAAGATAGGAGAAGTCACCGTAGCTGCCTGCGTCATAACTGAGATAGGTAGCACCGATGCTTGCAGTACGGGGAATGCCCTTTACTGCCAATCCGCTTTCAGGCAGAATACCGTCACCTTTGTTGGCATCATCTATCAGAGAGCCGTCTTCCTTATATCCTATAGCAAGCAGTTTGTCAACACGCTCGTTAGCGGAATAGTTCGGGAACGAGCCGTTTCCGGTATTACCGTCCTGATCCACAACCAGAGCATTCCGTAACTCTCCGTATGTGGCTTCCTCAATGGTTGGGTATATCTCAGGCAAGTCACCGTTGCTGCCGTCCCAACGAGCGCATTCCTCTCTGATACCCTCGTCACAGCCTTCGGCATCGTCGTTTTTGTCAATATAGGCATCATTGGTATTACCTTTAACCTTTGCCAATGAACTGTCACGCTGATTGTTGTGCCCCCATTTCGTGTTTGTTCCGGCTGCATCGGCACTACCGCCTTCAGGAAGGAACGTATCGGGAAGTTGCAGGTTTGTCGGGAACAAAGTCTGAGACAAGTCAGAACCAGTCGTAGCATATTTCTTGTTATAGTAACGATATGGCATGTTCTTTGTTGAACCAAAGGCGCGAAGTCTTGTCACTATCTTCTGCTGTGGATTCGATATGCGCTTGATCTGAAACAGTCCCTTGTTCATGTCGTTACGTGTTGGATAGCCTTTGCCGTAAGCGAAAGAGAATGTTTCGTTGTCGTTGTCGCTCGTAAGGTTCTTCAGGTTGTAGCCAATATAAATCTCCCTTCCCCTGATGCAGTAGTCAAGTTCAAAGGTATTGTGAACCTCTGCCAATGCCTGCGCAACCGTAGTATTATCGAAAGTAAGAACCTTATCATCGGTGTGTGTGGCAAGGACGGTAACGCCAGTGGCATCTACGAAACTTGTTGTGGTATCGACATAGATAGTCCAGCCATTACTGGTATAGAGACGGTCGAGGTTTGCCTGCATCTTTGCAGCCAAAGCGCAAACGGCTGTCAGAGTACCACCGTTGATACTGGTCTCACCACAGAACAAGGTGAACTTGCTGCTTCCAGTATAATTCGTACCCAAAGCCGCAACGTAAGAACCAGTTGTGGCGGTAATGTCGAGCATGATGCAGCGAGTAAGTTCCTCTTGGAACGACTCAAACTTAACGTTCTCGTAGGTATAGGCATCCTGTTTTTCATTAGTCCCAGCCTTCTGCGTCACGGACGGGACGTAGTTCAGCGTATAGGTCTGGCCACGGAATTCACAGAAGTCACCGATAGCCCAATCAATAGGCTTTTCAGACGAGACGGTGAACGTGATATACTGTTCGCCCATCATAGCGTCTTGGAACTTCCACTTGTTGACTACGGCACGTACCTTGTTAGTACCGTTGTCGTTATAAAGTATCTGCAATTCTACCCTGCTCATGTCTTACGAAAATGATAAGTTTGTTACTGATGTTACGTTGCCAGAAGTTGTTGTTGTTGGCTCTACCTCGGTCGTTGGGTCGTAGACGGTGAACTTCACCTTGAACTTTGCAACGGCATCGGGATCACAGTCTGAGACGTAGTAGATTTCATTGTCAACTTCCGAAACAACCACGTCTTTTCTACCCATACCAACATACTCGTTGTAGATGGCAAGTCTTCCACTCTGATATGTGTCACTACTATTGCCTTTTCTACGACCGTAGAGAAAATCAATAAAATTCGCAATATCGGTACGCATGGCAGAATCTCTCGATGCGATTGTTTCATTAGACTGTTGTGACCTGACATATAGAAAAGTCACGTCAATGTCGTAACTCTTCATCGGTATCACGTCAGGAACGTAAACGTCAAGACCGTCAGCACCAGCCCAATCGCGTGTAGGCAAAGACTTTGGTTTCGGATTCCTCTTGAACGGGAATTCCTGACACACAATATTAAAGGTGGATAATAATTCAACCACACTACCCTTGTGATATTCAGAACCGTCGAAATACAGTTGCTGAACGTAAGTTTTATATGCCTCCATCTGTAAATAATTTTCGGCAAATATATTCATAAAACTTTACAAATATCTGAGTCGGTATTGGAAATCAAGGTTTATTATCTGCATTTTGCGCCTATGTTTGTCAGATTTTACAAAAAAGTTTCCATAAATTTGCCGAAAATTATCTGATTATATGAACGAATTGAACAAGGACTTACGCAACCAAGCCATTGCACTCGGCTTGTGTCAGGAATGGCAAAACTCATGGAGTAAGGACTGGTCGAAAGAGAAAATGGTGGAAAGATTCTACAAGGGTCTTGATTTCTGCTTAAAGCACCACTACCCATCAAACGACTACATTCTGAAACATTTCGATCTGGAGTTTCGCCGCCAGAGCAATGTCTTTGTCAATGACAGGTACAGCGTTTGCAATCCCAAGCAAAGTCTTGTTCTCGGAGATTCTGATATTACATTCAGATACAACGCATGGGGTAACGGCTCTATACATGTCCGCGACAACTCCAGTGCTAAAATTTATGCCAGAAACAAGAGTTTCGTAATAGTCCATCTGTATGAAAACGCTTGTGTTACGGCAGAGCAGACAGACAAAGCTACAATAGTGTTAATCAAACACTCTCACAATGTTACAATCAATGCCGATGCAAAGATAAAAGTTCGTGAGGAATATGATTATTTGAAATTGAAATAGGACTGGTTTTTCATAGGTTTAGGTTAGTAGTAAATTTAGTTTTTTTAAGTAGGAAAGCGACTGTCCGGGATGGATAGTCGCTTTCTCCTTTAGTTCAGAACTTACTATTTCACACTTACCTGCTCGTTTCCGTTAGTGATCTGGTCGAGGTGTGATCTCATACTGTCAAGCATCATATATAGTGCGCCGTTCTCACTCAGGAGTACACGGATGAAGGCTACGTTCTGGTCGATATTGTTCAGCGAACGTATGGCAGTAGCAACCTGTTCGATATACGTCGGCCACAACTCCGCTACGAACTGCATCAGCAGAATACGGCTTGCAGACAGATCCTGCCTTGCTGCATTGACATATCCGGCAAGAAGGTCACTGGTCTCTTCGGAAGTGCCCTGAATACCGCTACTCAAAGTATTGGCATTATCCTTGTTAAGAACGGACAGACCCGAACTGTTCAGACCACGCTCAAAGGCATTCATAAACTCCAATGCGGCTGTGATAGCCTGTTCGCCCTCACCACCACTACCGAAGAAACTGCCAATGGTGGAGATAACAGCAGCCATGCTACCCTTCGGATTGTTGACATCGAAGACACCTTTGATATTCTTTTCGGAATTACCAAACAACAAGTCCTGAAGATTCTGGAACATCGGTTCAAGGACAGCCATCTGCAACATCTTATTCATCACAGACTGCAAGATATTGGTAACGGTGTCTTTGTATGCCTTTGCAGCACTCTCACCGTTCTCGAAAGCGGTTGTCAATCCGTCCGAAAGTTGGTCAGCCCATCCCTTGATGTCAATATCCCACAACTCTTTCGCCAAGTCCTCTGTGAAGTAACGGATCTGCTCGTCAAGTTCTGCTATCTTGCTCTTGTATTCAATAAGGGCTTCCTCTGAAGAATCTTTTTTGTCATCTTCCTCGTTATACATTTGCAGATAGTCTTCCCTCTCTTTTTTCAAGTTGGCTATCTCCTGTGCATAGCCGTTTCCGGACATATTGGAAAGATAGAACTCTCGCATTGCCTTGCTTGCAGCGTCATTTCCGTTATAGACCTCTGCCATTGCCTTGCGGAGATTACCGATGTCGTACCCCAACTGGCGGTCACGCAAAGACTTTATGACCTCAGTGTTGGCATCCAGAGCCTTCACATTACGCATCAATGCGTCAATATGATTCTGCCTCTTCTTGTCATGTCCCTGTGCAAAGCCAGTTATCCAACCAGTGAATGAGCCAACGACACCCTCAATAACACCACCTGCATCACCATTCTTCAGTGAGTCCCAACCTTTCGTAGCACTTGCACTTGCCTTAGAGAATGAACTGAGGAATGTGTTGGTATCTTCCCAACCGTCGGTATTGACATCTTTGCCGAGTGCCTTGAACATTTCGCGGATTTCGTCGAATGTTCCTTTGAGACCTTGCACAATGTTGTTGATTCCGTGTACAATGGCATCAATTATCGCCATCGTAGTCATTGCCCCTTGTGCGCCTTGCATCATGTTAGCACCCATCTGTGACATCTGCATACCCTGACTCATTCCCTTGAAGTCAGGCATCTGATAGGTCTCTCCACCAATATTCACAGAGGACATATTGTTTGAGGCTTCTTGGAACATCGAGCCACCTTGCTCCATCATTCCCTTACCTCTGTTCATCATATTATCAAAGAGACCCTGAAGACCACCCTTAGAGTATGACATAATGCCGCTCTGAGAATCTTCAAGATTCTTCATCTTATGATTTATATCCTCTATTTTATCGGCATACTCCTTTGCAGTAATAGCACCAGACTGTAACTGTCTTGTAAGGGCATCAACGAAATCACGCTTAACCTTCTGTGCTGCATCCTTACTTAATGTGACAACGCTATCCATCAGCAGACGATAGGAAGAACTTGCCTCAACAAGTTTCATGTCACGGTTGGCGGTTGCAATCTGTACGCCACGATTGTACTGGCTTCCACTAATCCTCCCGTTTCCTCGCAGGTTATTAAGGGTATCTATAAGTTCCTGATACTCTTCGTTGATCTTAACGACCTCACTCTGCAAGTCAACAGCACTTCCTATAAGAGTGGAAAAAGTAGAAAGATCGCTCTTTATGACATCACGCTGTATGTCACGCCACTTCTTCATTGCCTCAATAAGGCTCTGAATCTTTTTCTCATACTCTTCAGCAGACTCAGCACCATCTTTTGGTACGGCATTACGAATACTTTCCTCAATCTCTTTATCGGAAAGATTTTCGTTAAAGGCAACCGCATTACTCAACTTGAACTTTGAAAGGTCTTCTTCCAATTTTGCCTTCATAGCGTCGGCAACAGTTCTGAAGTTGCTGTTGAAGCCGGAAAGTTGTTCAGCAAGTCTTTCATCACCAGTGTCTTTGCGTACCTTATTATATATCTCCCACGAACGAGTGAGATCTTCCAACTCAATCTTCATCCGTGACAGATAATCCTCAGAACTTTTCTCAAAGTCCTTGCGGTCGAGTTTTGCCAACTCCTTATCCAACTCTTTCAGAGCCTCAATCATTGCTTTTGACTGCGGCTTCTTCTCATATTCGGAACGGAGATCGGTAAGAGTTTTGCGGAAATTCTCAACGTCGAGGAAGTCAAAGCCCTGTTCACCCAACAGCTTACCAAACTCTTCATTGACATGAGCAACTGCGCCCTTTTCACCAACCTTGTCACGCCAGTACTGGAAACTGTCGGCGGCTTCCTTTAGGATGCGGACACGCTCACGCAAAGTTTTGGCCTCTTTGTCCTTGTCAGTACTCTTCTTATCACCTTTGGTCTTGTCAAGACCGAAAGCGTCCATAGCAACGTCAAGCTGATTGAAACGACGCTCATACTGCTTTTCCTCTGCCTTGTTACCGGATTTCCTTGCTGCCTCTACCAGACCCTTGTATTTCTTGTAGTCCTTTGCCAAAGCCTCAAGTCCGGCACTCGTCGAACTGTCTGCCTTGAAGTACTCACCAACAAAGTCTATGTCAAAGAGTCCGTTACCGTTCTTGTCACCCTTACCATGCTTTGCAGCATAGTCAACAAGTGTGCGCATGGCATAAGAACCGATCTGACCGTAACCCTTGATAGTCCCTGCTCTCTTAGCCGCTGCCTCTCTCTTCAAACGGGCTTGCTTCTCGGCTTCAGTTTCAACTCTGTCCCCAAAGGCTATTGTTGATATTCCTTCGAGCCATCCCAAGACAGCCTTCCTCAGATAGTTTGCTATCGTCGGTGAAGCCTTGCTGACAGCAGAAATCATCGTGTTCAACATGCTTTGGAAAATATCGTTATGCGTCTTTGCCCATTCACGGAACTGGTCTGGAGTCTTACCGAACAATGCGGCAAGTTTCTCCATCATCCTCGGCACATCATCATTAACGATCTCATCCCAATCGTCGGTGACATCTTCTGCTGCATCTTTCAACTTGTCAGCAACATCGACAAACTTTCCGGAACCATTATCAACGAGATTAACAAACTGATTCCATGCCTGTTCATCAGAAGCAAGAAGACGAATCTGCTCACTAAGGGGAAGATTCATAAGTTCGCTATGACTGTAGAATTCTATCATAGTGGTCATGGCATTCTCCATAGCTTCCTTGTATTCGTCGTTAGCGGTAATGATACGCTGGTATGCAGCCAGTGATTCATCAAGATCCTCGGAATTTTCATTGATATCGTCATTGATGTAAAAACGCAGACTCTCCAAAGGATTAATAGCCCAGAAATCTCCACTGGTATTCTTGATAGCCTCCGCAATAGTTTCAGCGTTAACGCCCGATTTCGAAAGATTTGCATTAGCCTCCTTCATCTTACCAATGAGAACGTCATACTCAGCACTGAGATTTGGGGCGAGATTAACCTGAGTCTCTAACTCTTCGGTATAGAGTTGTGAGTTCTTCAGGATGGTCTTCATCTGCTCAATCTCGGTACTGAGGTCACGTTCATTGGTCGGTTTGCCGTCACTCTTGGATTCTTTCAGATACTTACCAATCTCTTCTGAAGCCGTCTTTGCCTGTTCCAGAACACGGTTGACATCACCGTAGATATTATCACTCCATGACTTGTATGCCATCACTGCTCCTATCACGGCTTCAACGGCAATGAGTGTTGCAGTCCAAGGATTGGTAAGCATTGCCATCATATTGCTTCCGGCAATACCTTTTGCAGCTAACTGGTATCTCTTCATGCCCTCAACATTCTTCAACATCTGCATGTCGAGAACAAAGTAATTTGCTGCAAGTTCGGCTTGTGCTGCCGACAATTTGCCAGTAGCAACAGCGTTTACCAATTCAGCGCGGGTAATCTGATTGGTGACGGCAAGGTGTTGTACTTCTTCGCGTGTAAGAGCCTTTGTGGAAATGGTGTTTTCAAGAATGTTTGCCGTATTTGCCTTGATTCCGGCATTTACAGCATACATATAGAGTTTGTACATGCCAATAATAGCTGCCGTGCTTGCTATGACAGTTCCAAATGTCTGCCAACGCTTCGTCACTTCTGTCAAAGCAGCGGCAATGCCTTTCAGCATATCGCCAACGAAAGACTCTGCCATCTGACCGTACATGATATCCATAGCATCCTTGAGGTTCTTGAACTTTGCCGAAACAGCTTCACTCATTACCTCCTGCATGTTATAGAACATACCGCCCTCATTAGTAAGGTCTTTCAGAACTTTCTCAACATCCTCATAGCTGATCTTCTTCTCACGAACCATCTTTCTGATCTCAGAGGTGGTGACACCGATATTCTCAGCCAGCATCTTCAGCATCGGAACGTTGGCCATGGAGAACTGACGCAGGGTGTAACCTGTCAAAGCCATTTCACTTCTCACATGACCCAAGGCAAGTGCCAAACGTCCGAAGTCAGTTCCAGTACCAGCGGCGATATCTGCCAAACGCTTCGTCATGTCAAACAATTCGTTGTACTGGAATCCAAAGGCACTGAGGTTCTTCGAATACTGGTCAAGCTGAACCACACCAAACGGTGACTTCAACGCCAAATTCTGTATATTTGCAAAAAGTTCGTTGGCATAACTACGCTGACCCAAGATTGCAGTCAGACTCAAACGCTGACTCTCCAACTGACCACCAATCTTGATAATGTTGTTGAGGAACTGCTGACCACCCCAAACACCAAGGTACTGAGTAGCCAGAGATTTCAGGTCGCCCAATATCTGGCTCTGACCCTTTGCCTCCTGAGTGCTGGTTCGGAATGCCATAGCAAGTTGACGCTCCTGCTCTGCCAACTGTCGAGCCGAAACAGATGCCCTGTTATAATCTGCCGTCAAAGTCTTCAAGGCGGCTGCTTGAATATTGAGGTCGTTACTTGCATTGCGATAACCCACACTCTGTAAGATTCTTCCTGCGTCATGCCCGCCGTTCTGAGCAATATACTCAAGAACACGCTTGTAACGCTCCATTCTTTCAACAGCACGGTCATAGGCAGAAGTATCAACATGGGCTTTGACGGCATTGGCGCGAATCTTCGCAATTTCCAACTTGTCAAACTTTGCGGCTAAGTCGGAAACGGCAATGCCAGCCTTACGCATACTCTCTACCAGATGGGCGTTGTCTTTTTCGGACTTGCGGCTCTCTTCGGAAACTTTGCTAATAAGACTGACGGCTTCCTGAATCTGCTGACGGTATTCATTGCTGTTCAAAGTTTGCATTGAATCCCGTGTAGTCTGTCTTCCCAACAATCCTTCTCTAAGATCCAAACCGACAATGGCATGTTCGATGTCACTACGATATGAGGTGTTGGGATTCGAAGTCAGCGTAGAGTTTAGCAACGAGCGAATACTGGCGATTCTTTCCAACTCCTTACCGATGTTCTGGTAATAACTCAGTTCTGTCCTCAGTAATGTAACGACACGGCTTGCGTCTTCACTTGAAAGGTATTGTGATGCTGTCATTCCTGAAATAGGATGAGCACCACCATTCTTCTCAATCAGTCTAAGATTCTCACGCACGTCAATGAGAGCCGTTTTATATCTCTCCAAGGCCGCAACGTTGAAACCTTTGTCACCAAAAGTTTCTATTGTTCGTTGGGCGCGAACAAGATTATTATTGAGACGTTCCGTTTCATGCTGTGCAACCTTTATACTGCGAGACAAAGCATCTGGTGTGACATTGGCGTTACTACCCAAGCCACCATTGATCATACCCATAGTGCTACGGACGTTTCGGATAACCTCACCCAAGCCTGTCATAAAGTTACGCATACCCTCGTCTTTACCAATGGTGACGTGGAACTTCTTGAAGGCTTCGTCAAGCGTATTCACAGCTTCAGCACACTTAGTGATACGAGTGGAGAATGCAGTGAAGTTGTCATGCTGGATCGCATGTTTGATAAGAGTGAGGTCTTCAGCTAACTTTCCGAGAGAATCACGGATAGCCTTCTGAGCCTGCTCCTGCAAACTCTTTGTAGCTTCGTTGATACCAGAGGCAACCTCCTTGCCGATGTTCTGTACCTGTCTGTGCTGGAGCATGGTAAGAAGACTGCGCAAATCGTCAAGACCATTAACGGAAACGCTAATAGTCTTATCTTTGAGTTTATCAAACTCTTTCTCGATATCATTTAACTTCTTAGTCGCTTCGTCCTGTATAGCAACCTGAAACTTGAGCGGGTTTAAATCGGCCATAATCTTTGTCTGTTTAAGTTTGTTGTGTATCATTGTTCACGGGAACTTTCTCGCCTGTTCTGAGGAACTGGTCAAGTTTGAATCCCCTCTTTTCTCTCTCTGCCTTGCGTTTCTGCCACTTCTTTACTGCGGCATCAAGTTTGTTCTTGTCTGGCTTATAGCCTTTGTCACCAGGCTTCAATCCTCCGTTACGGTCTTGATTCTTGTAAACTGTCAGAGGCTGGTCAATGTCTATCAGTTCTATCTGAGCAATAGTATGACCCCAATACCATTCGTACATTGGTACTCGCCAGAGACCGAAGAAGAAATAACGTGGCATTACGAGCCACTGTCTTTGTTTTCGGTCTGAGAAAGCGCTGCCAAACTTAGTCCTTGAAGGGTAGTTTCGACTTCCTTTGCTCTCATTCTCATCAGCGAATCCTTTGCCTCTGTCAGTGACATGATAGTTGCGTAGAACTGATTCAGCGGAACTTTTTTTTTGCCGACTTCGAGGATCGGATGAAGCTGTATATTGTCGTACTGCCTGATAAAGTAGAACCAACGCCACAACAGCCAGTAACGGAAAAAGAGTTTCCAGTAGCCGTTTAAGACGATGATGGCAGCAGCCTTGCAAGCAAGCCTGTTGTCTTCAAGAATGGCATCAAGAACTTCGTTGCCTGTAGTCTTGTCATCGTCAATACTTTTCTTGTGCAGCAACAGACGGGAAAGTTTCTCCAACTGGCCGTTCTTCAACCACCTCACCTTGTATTTCTTTTTGGTGCGGAGTATCTCAACCTCGTCAGCGTCGTTACTAATCATCGACAAATAGACCTGCTGCGCATCAACTGACGGCTGTTCAATCTTTTGCTCTTTATTCTCTTCCATAAACTTTTTGCTCTAATAGTTTGTAATGGTTAAGGGCAGTGGCAGCATAAAGACCGCCACTGCCCTTGGGTATATAAATGGGTAGTTTCCCATTAAGAACCTGATGCCAGAGACAGGATGCCGAAGCTGTGAGCATCGGCAGATGCAATAGCACCAGTGAGAACAACGCACAGAGGCTTGTTCGAGCCGTCGAAGATGGTCTGAGCCATGAACTTCGCCTTCTTGATGAACAAAAGTTTGTCCTCAGTGTCGTTCAGAATGAGCAGACCGAGATAGACAGCCTTCTGGGGAGAAGCGAATGCTTTGCCCGTTCCAACAGTCTTGGCGGTTGCTGCCGAGGGCAGCGTAACGGTAACATTCGTACCGCTTGCACCATACACCATTTCCATGATGTTCGTGTTGTTACAGGGGATCTCCAGAGTAATCTGACCATCACCGGGTGTGAACGTGTTCACCCAATCGGCATTCAAGCCCTTAACCTTGAAATGCTCGATCGTCGGCTGACCCGTGTCGAAGTTGAAACCCGAATCGTCGGAAACGGGGAACTCCTGAAGGTCTGCGTCAGACAGGTTAGCGGAATTGGTACTGAAAGTAATACCGCCGTTCACTGCAAACACACAAGATATGCCCTCAAAGACATCATCCTGCATCTGAATCTTTTTTGTTACAGTTCCCATAGTCGTATTGTATATAAAGTGAATAATATTCTACTATAAGTCTCTGGCATTGAAACGTGTTCTCAGCCTAAAAGAGACTTGCGTGACCTGATAGCCTGTCTCGTCATAACCTTGCATCAGAACCGTTGGCTCTTTGGCAACGATATACTTTCCATTGATGGGAAAAACGTCCAAGACTTTCTGGGTTAGGTCGCTCTGATTGCCAATATTCAGCGTGCGATCAGTCTTAGCCTTAACGTGTATGGAAAAAGTGGCAATGCAGTCAACAGAAACATCGAACTTGCCCTTAATTCGCCCACGTATCTCAGTGGGTATATCAATTTCGATGAAACTTACAACGTCCTTGCCAACTGGTTCGGGGCGACCAAGACTTGTCTTCTCGGCGATTCCCTTTACGGCATCAACAAGTTCGTCGTAAATGATGAAAAGCAATGCTTTCTTCTTTGCCATATCCGTTATTTCCTTATCAGTTTCAAGTAGGTTACTCCAACAGAATCCGCGTGTGAGTAGGCTTGCAGTATGCCAGTGCTTGCACGTTTCGCTTCAACCCATTTTCCGTATTCAACGGGATAGGCAACCACGATATCAAACAGGTTGCGTCCTTGTGGGACATAGTTCTGAAAGAAGTTGCGGGCATCGTCTTCTCCCCAACCGCCATTGGTCTGAACCTCTGGCAGGTAATGGCTCTTTGAGCCGTCGTAGTCGGGATTGAAACGATAATGCTTCCTCTTCCGGAGCCGCATTTTAACCTGAATGGCTTTCGGCACGTACTGTGCTGCGTAGTAAGCATTAATAGGTTCTCTGTCCCTGTAAAGGCAGACAACTATAGAGTTAATCAAGTTACCAGTATAGTTGTGTGCTGCCTCATTGTTCTGTCTGGCTTTGATAGCCTCCTGACACAAGTCGGTGCAGAACTTACGGCAACGATTCTCAACCTCGTCAAAAATCCTTTTGCGGTAGTCTGCAAGGGCGTTGTGTACTATGGTGGCGTTAGTTCCGGGCATACTTCCAGAGAATGTGAGTTCCTAAATTGCTTGGGCGTTTGTCTACCACAATTCCTTGCTCTGTGTAACCGAACCGCTGTAACTCAATCCTGTCACCCTCGGCGGGTATCGTCTCTTCCGTCCATTCGTCCTGTTTCAAAGGCAATGCGAGCGTTCTGTACGAAACATTGAATTCTCCATTGTCCGACGTGACGGCTTTGTTGTCACTCCTACATTTCCCCTCATAGAGGACAGTTATACCTTCAGGCAGATTAGTTTGGGTGGTATCACCCTCTTCCGGTTCTGCGTTTTCGGTTTCTGTCTCGTCTGTCATTACGTCCGTTTCGTCTACCATTGGGTCTTCGTCAACCATCGGATTAACCTTTGGCTGGTCAACCATCGGATCGGTAGCGGCATAGCGGAGAATGCGGCAGTAGTGGGGAAAGCGAGGGTTTTTGACGGCCATAGCTTATCGGTATCTGCGGATTTTGCGGAATCCCGTTCCCTTCATCCCCCATTTTGGAGCAAGAGCCTCTATGCGAGGATCGGTAATGCCCCATTTCTTGAGGAGGTCACGGGCGAGGATCAGAAATTGCATCAACTGAGGCTTCGACCACTGCTCACTGCCCTCTGAGTGTTCCCAATCACCATCCTTGTCTGTCACCTTTTGAGAGGTCACGGGATTGAAAGCGAGTCGGATAAGAAGATATGCGAGTGCAAGGTCTTTTTGTTTCTCTGTCAGCTTTGTAGCGTCAGTTCCAGCCTCAATGCCTGCGTCAATGAGAATACCTTTGACGGTACTCTCACTGACATTAGCATTCGGGGATATACTCTGAATGTATTCCTCCGCTGTGGCGTATATCTGATCTTCTATCTCAGGCATAGTCAAGTCACTTAGAGATTAGCCAGCGTAATCCTTCCATACGGTAGCGATACCGTAGTCATGGACGTTGTTGAACACAGGGCCAGCGTACAGTTCGCAGTCGATTACATTCAGGATCGGGTCTTCCTGCCAGCTGTTGCGCACAGCAATACGACCCTCAACGAATGAGTAGCGGGTAGAGGGATCGAGACCACCCATCTTCACACGGTCAACGAGGATGCTGTTCATGCACTTCATTTCGAAGGGTCGATATGCGCGACTTGCAGCAACCATGTTGTGAATGTCAAAGGCGGGATCGTCGGCGACGGGCTTGCCGTCTTCCTCGTGACGCGACTTGAAATCAATCTCCTGGAACGGCCATACCTTCATGTCGTTGTGCATCCAGTTCAGCACGTCGGTGCGAACAACCTTCACATCTTCGGGATGGAAGTAGTTCTTGCTTGCCTTGTAAGCAGTAAGAACAGAAGGATGCAGGACGATCTTATCCAGCAAGTCCTTAGACAGCTTCCAGTGGTCAACACCGAGATTCAGGGTCTCAGTGAGGTACTTCTGGAAAGCAAGAATGTCCTCAATCACGTCGGCACTGGTATTGGGCTTCAGTACAGGTGAAGCACCAGAGGTGTCCCAAATGTACCACTCCTTACCGTTGTCGGGTGCAAGGAAATTCTCGTCAGGAATCTGGAACTTGAAGTCGTAGCGAGCACCGTCAACGGCGACATCATGGATCTCACCAGTTGACATAGCCTGCATGACCATGTACGAGAGTTCGTTGTGTACGCCACCGAGCATTGCATCTGAGTTGAAGATGAAGCTGTCGGTCAGAGCCTCACCGAAAGTGATATTGCTCAACTTTGCAGCCTTGCGAAGTTCGATCATATCATCCTTGGTGATGTTGAAGCCGTGACCTACCTGCGGCAGTGTTCCACCGTAGAACTCCCAACCAGTCGTACTACGCTGCGGCTTGCCAGAATGCGTACCGAGTACGCTGGCACGTACCAGAATCGGGGTCTTCTTTATACCCTGCTTCCACTCGCGGTCGTCGGTCGGTTTTCCCCACGAAGCAAACTGACGCCAGATAGCCTTGTTGTACTTGGCGTTCACGTTGTCGAGGATCAGACCGAAGTTCTCAGCGTCCACATACTGATGCAGACCACTGATACCATAAAGATTTAAGTCTCTCATAATCTAATTCTCCTTTTAGTTTACTTGCGGTTCGAGAAACGGAAATAACACTCGTTGTCACGAAGTGCCTTCTTCAGACTTGCAGTCAGAGGCGGCATACGACGCTCCAGAACGGGCTTCTCCATGCAATTCCAGATGTAGTCGATGTCGATGGCATAAGCATCGGGATCGAGAACATTGTCACAATAGGTCAGGCCATTGGGGATAACCTTAACCTTCTTGTTAGTGGCAGACTTGGCTTCTGCAAGAACATCACCCTCTACAACGAAAGGAGTGCTGTCAGCAGTAACACTGTCAACGGTCAGAACGTCAACGTCCTTTGCCGAAGAGTCGATAGCGGTCACGGTGGCTACGTTGTCAGCAGCCTGAGTGAGATCGTCACCAACGACAATGAGTTTCATTCCAACCTTGGCAATAGTACCAGTCTCAAACTTCTCCACGGTGATCTTGTTGGCGGCTGCGTCAACACTCTTCACCTTGAACGTGTACAGAGGAACGATGGTGCGAACGCCTGCTGTTTCGTCAGCATAGACGAGTGTACCTGCTGCCATCACATTAGGATATTCTGGCATCAGTTCGGGTTCGCACATGAAACCACCGACGGCGATCGTGGGCTTGCCCTCGTAGCACTTGCGGACACCACCAAAGCTCTTACTGAACTTTATGTAGTTGTTGATAGTTCCTTGTTTCATGTTACTAAAGTTTTTGTTGTGAATTTTTTTGTTCGGTTCGACAATCCTTAACAGAATGTCTTCTCTTGTTCGGCGGCATAGTCAGCGTTGTCCTTTGCCTCTTGCTGCAACTTGGCGATTCGGTCTTTCACGAAGTCATTGCTACCACCGTTTCCTCCGGTGCCGTCGCCACCAAAGGGCTTTCCACCATCGGCATAGTAACGCTTGTAACGTTTCTCATAAGCCGAAATGACAGCTTGTTTCAGACCTTCGAATGTGGGGTTCTCACCATATTCGATATCATTCAGAGCGTCATCAATGCAAGCCTCGTTGTTGGCTTTCAGAGCAATAAGGTGTTTCTTCAACTCAGACTTAACGCTGTTGAGTGCTGCGGTTTTTTCCCGCTCAAGCTGTGACTGCATGAATTTGTTCATGGTAGCGGACATCTTGCCAAACTCACTGTCTGCTCCAGTCAGTCCTTCCAATGCTTTCTTGACAGCATCCTGTACCTTTGCATCGAGATCGTCAGCGGATGAACCACCGTTCCCGTTACCATTACCATTTCCACCATTATCAGGGTGTTCCTTCTTGTATTCTTCCAATGCCTTTGCTACGGCGGCGTTGATGCGGGTATCAACATCTTTCTCATGCTGAACAGCAAACTCCTTGGCGTAGTCTGCCTTGAACTTCTCTGTAAATTCTTTTTCGTCGAAACGCTTCTGCCCGGCAAACTGAACCAGTGTTGCAACAGGTAACTTCCACGTCTCGTCGGTAATCTTAGAGTCGTCGGCAAACATTGGCAGGACACTTTCGGCAATACCGTCAAATGTCTTGTCACTAATGACCTTGCAGTTGTCTTCTCCAACCTTGGTCTTCAAATTCTGAATGAGAATGTCTTTCTCCATAAAAAAATAGTTTTTGTGTTGGTTTTAACAGATGTGTCTCACCTGCTTTTGTAAATATTTTTCCGCAAATATAGAAGAAAAACAAAAAAATTTCAGATATTTATTTTGGAAATCTTTTGTTTTCCAACCAAAATCTTAGAATTTCAGGCGTTTATATCTATTTTTGTCAGCAAAATGTAAATATATACGAAAAATATGGAAGGTTTCAGCGGACTATACACGATTGACGGCAAGCCCATTTACACACAAGCATTTATAGAGCAACTGAGAAAAAGGGAGAGCAACAAAAAACATTCAAACTATTTCATTGCTCAAAGAGGCGCACAGGAAATTGGGTTGAGCAGCGTCGTGGATATCATAGTATTCGGTGGTAACAGAGGTGGCGGTAAGGCAAACCCGTATTCGACACCTGTTGCCACTCCGTCAGGATTCCGGTTGATGGGAGACCTTGAAATCGGTGACTTGATATGTACGCCTTATAATGGGGTTCAGAAAGTCAGTAAGATATTCGAGCAGGGAGAGAACACGGTCTATGTGTTCCACTTCGACGATGGCACTGAAGTTTCGTGCATGGATAATCACAGGTTCTGGGCGAGGACAAACCCTGTAGAAGATTTCCACGAAATGACAGCACGGGAAATCATGGATCGTTACGTCATTGACCATCCCTACCCCATGTCTTTGAGACGTGGAAAGACCGACTATGTGGAGTTTCCACTTTGCGGTGAAGTCGAACTTGACGAAAACAAAACTGCCATTGACTTGCCATTGCATCCGTTCATCCTCGGTTACATCAGCGGTGACGGATTCTGGCAGTTTGAAAAGATTGGCGTGAAAGTTGATGATAACTTCCACCTCCGGATAAAGTTTCGCGCACTCGGTTACAAGGTCAACCAAAAAAACGGATTCTGGTATCTTCGCGGACTTTCTGACGAGAACAGGAGAAAGATAACTTGCAGCCATTCCAGACAACCAGCACGCATTCCACATGAGTATAAGATAGCCTCCATCAAGGCAAGGTGGGAATATCTTCGTGGAATAATGTTTCGATACGGTCGTTCACAACACAAACATCCCTACCTCGCTCTTCCAAACAAGGAACTGATTGAAGACGTGGCAGAGGTAGCACGCTCACTCGGTATATGGGCGAGAGTTTCACAGATTGAGGATGATCCGGAAAGAATCGGCTACTGGAAAGTTTCGTTTGTAGCACCCAACGACGGTGACTTGTTTGCAAAAAACTGTTTCAGACAACGCGCACACGTCAATGCCGCGACACCGAAGACTCCTAATGAGAAAAATGTCCTGACAAAGAAACTCCAGTACATCACAAAGAGCAAGCATAAGCAGAACTGCCGTTGCATCACCGTCACAGGACGTGACCACCTCTATCTCACAGATGCCTACACCATCAATCACAACACCATAACGATGCTGATGGAACCGCTGTACGACATCAAGAACAAACATTTTAACGGTATAATCTTCCGAAAGAACAAGGATGATTTCGAGAACATCATCAACGAGTCTAAACGCTGGTACTCAAAGTTAGGACGCTACAACAAGTCGAAGGATGATATGACATGGAACTTCAAGACCGGAGCGAAACTTGGTCTTACCATCTACGACATGCCTATGTCGGACTTCGACATAAAGTATCGTGGTCAACAGTTTTGTTCCATCGGTATCGACGAGTTGCCACAGATGCCGTTCGAAATGTTCAAGTTCTTAATGACTTGCTGCCGTAACACCATAGGCGTACATTCCCGTATTCTCGGAACTTGCAACCCTGATCCGCTGTCATGGCTGAGAAAGTTCATAGACTGGTGGATTGGTAAGGAAGATACGATTTACGAAGACGGACAGATGCACCCCGAACGCAAAGGTTTTGCCATTCCCGAACGAGACGGTGTTGTTCGCTACTGCTACATGCCGGATGATAGTGTTGACAATATCATCTGGGGCGATACTCCTGAAGAAGTTTACGAGCAGTGCAAAGACATGATTGACGATGCGTGGGATCCTGAATGGGAACAGTACGGATATACCAAGACATCATTCTTTGTCAAGTCTGTCACGTTCAAGAAAGCCGCTTTGAACGAGAACAAGGAACTGATAAAGAAAGACCCCGGCTATATCGCCTCTCTTCTCAACCAGCCACCGGAAGTACGTGCCAGAGAGTTTGACGGTAATTGGGATATCATAAAGATGGGTGACGATTTGATTCAGGCATACCATCTTGATAAGATATTCCAGAACGCACAGATGATCGGTGACGGTGTTCGCCGTGCCACCTGTGACGTTGCCGGAACTGGCGGCGATAACTGTGTGACGTGGCTCTGGATTGGTCGCCATGTCGCTGATGTCTATGTCTGCCGCCGTGACCCATATACAACGGTCTCACTGTTAAGGGCGAAACTTCAGGAATGGGGAGTTTTGGAACAGAACTTTGCCTATGACCTCAACGGTATGGGACAGGTTTTGAAGGGTGCTTTCCCGCACGCCATTCCTTTCAATAACCAAGAGGCCGTTGCCGACAAAGACAAGGGACTCTATGACAACATCAAATCACAATGCGCGTATAAGTTTGCGGAATCTACGCAGCAATGCGGATGGAGTATCGAGCCAACTCTTCTCAAAAGAAAATACAAGGTCGGTAACGAGACAAAAACTTTGTACGCCATACTTCAGCTTGAACGCAAATGCGTGAAACAGGATATGTCAAAAGAAGACAAGGGCTGGTGTCTGATCCATAAGGAGCAGATGAAGAACAAAGCCATCGTCGGACACTCACCAGACTTCTTCGAAGCATTGTTTATGCGTGAGATATTCGACATCAAACATACGCAGGCTGTTATACCGTCATGGCTTAAAAAAAGTTGTGGCGGTGTCAGCAGAATCAGAACTGTGAGAAAAATTACACGAAGACACTAACATAAAAACTCTTAATATATGGATGCAGTATTAGAAAAAACGAACAAAAAGTTGAGAGACCTTCTGACAAAGAAGCCTTTCACGAGAATCCTGCCCGATGGTCACTATGATCACGGGTATGTCTTGAACGAACTTTCCGAAGTTCCACTGACACAAGACCGCTTGCGAAGAAAGATTGTCACGCAAGAGGACTTTCTGCGCGAACTCGACCCTGCCGGACACCTTATCAACGACAAAGATTTGTTTCCGGACATCTGGCAGGAGAATGAGGAAGACGGTCGTTGGTACATTCAGGAGATTCCGCGCTATGCCTTCTCCTATCAGCAGATCATTCTCGTTAAGCACCTGACACATCTTTGCGGTAACGACATTCAGTTTGAACTTTCTGACAAGAGCGTTACCGACGAGACCCGCGAAGTGTTCAATGCTTTCAAGAACGGTTGGGCTAACAAGAACATGGAGGTTGCCTGGTATCAACTGGCAAAGTCTGTCAAAGCAACTGGAGACGGTGCTTTTGTCGGATTCTTAGACAAGGGCGAATTCGGATGGAAAGTTTTGTCTTTCCTCAACGGTGACAAACTTTTCCCTCACTATGACCTGAGAACTGGAAAACTCGACACCTTTGCACGTACCTACTGCAACTACTCCGAAGATGGAAACATCACCAAACGCTACATTGATGTCTGGGATGATACCTACTACTACCGTTTCGTTGCAGATGGCGACCCGACATCGCTTTTTGAAAAGGCAAAGAACCTTATCTTTAAGCTGTTCAACACCGACGGTTACAAACTGGAGTGGATGGAAACGCACGGTTTCGACTCCATCCCCGTCGCTTACATGCGTGACGATAATGGGCCGTGTTGGACTTTCTCTGAGGAAACGATTGAGAACTATGAGGTGGCTTTCTCTAACCTTGCTCATAGCAACCATGACTTCGGACTTCCCATCATGTACGTCAAAGGTGAAGGCTCGGAAGAGGTGACTACAAAGGATATGTCCTATGCCTCTAAGATTATGCTGCTGCCGTCAGACGGAGAAATCGGATTCCTGAACCGTCAGGACGCTTCAAACGCTTACAAGGCAGAACTCGACAAACTTGAAGAAAATATCTACAAGCAGTCGTTTGCAGTGAAGACACCGGAACTGAAATCTGGTGACACACCCGGCGTTTCCCTGAAGATCATGTACTCCGATGCCTACGAAAAGGCTATGAATGATGCCAATGAGTATGACGGTTCAGTTGACAAGATGATAGACATCTTCACTTGGGGCTATGGAATCGAAGCTGAAATGCGTCTATCATTCATCAACACGAATATCCGGCACTACATCGAGCCTTATATCCACCTCAACCTCACAGAACTTACGACCAATCTGAATACGGCTGTTGTCGGTGGTTTCCTGTCTAAGCAGACCGCATCAGAGAAATTGCCGTACTCGACACCGCAGGAATGGGAGCGTATTCAGGCTGAGAAGAAGGAGGAACAGGCACAAGAACTTCTACTCACAGAGCAGAAACTTGAAATCCAGTCAGATATTGCCATTGAACAGGCAGAGGCTCTTGCAGAAATCGACGCACAGTACACGGAAACGACTACCACAACGTCTGAAGACGGGAAGAAGAAGACGCAGGGTAAGTCCCGCACCCGTACAAAGGGTAGCGTAGCCACTGGCAGAGGACGTAAGAACACCTCCGGAAAGATGTGGGATGATAACGGAAACGAAATCGACCCTATGACTGGTAAGGCAAAATCGAAGTGGGATAAGTGGAATAAGACACACTAATATATGGCTGACAGCATCAGGGTAAAACTCGACACCAGCAAGTACGTGGCTCCGACGCAGGCAGACATCAATGCCGCGAAGCAGTTCATATTACAGCGTGAGGAATATGCACGGCTGTTGGAAAAACGTGTTGATGATATCCTCAACGAAGCCGCAGAGCGTATTGTCATTATCTGTTACAGATACGACGTTGATCCCAAACACCTGTACTTTGGAAGTGGGTTCAATGAGCAGATGATGGAAGAGATATCGTTTGTCATGGACGAAATAGAGGAGGCTATCCTCGACCTTATCAACGAATACTCTACCATCACTACCAAAGACAAGGACAGGACGAATGCGCTTCTGCTGTGGATTGCAAGCCTCGGACGTGGAAATAAGAACTTGCAAGGAACACTTGACGGCTACCTCTTTAAGTTTATGAAAGACCTTGAAGCGGCTATTGCGGCACTCAGGTACTCTGAGACGGCCATGGCAGAAGCCGTTACCAAGGTCAAATCCCACCTACATTCTATCTACACCATGCCGGAAGTGGTGGCGGCTTTCAAAGAAGCATCCACTTTCGCCGCCACCTATATCCAGAGCAAGGGCGTACAGCAGGGAGGCGTTGGTCTGTCTAATAACGGCAGTACCAACGTCACCAAAATGGCTCGTATCACACTGCAAATGGCATGGATGCGTGAGTATAGGACAGGATTTGAGGAAAGAGGGGCTGTTGGCTTCTATGTTCTTCGAGGGAGCAGCTACCCTTGCTCGTTATGTGATTCCAAAGTCGGATTCCACGTCATTGACGAGACCGATTACTTCCCACCGTTTCACCCCAACTGCTGTTGTTACGTCGTTCCCATTCAAGGAATAGAATAAACTCAAAGATTATGGAACTGTCAAAGACAAAACAAAACGAGGCTAAGAAACTCAACGTCACCACTCAGTATATGGTGATGGCTGACTTGATGGCCATTGGGTATAGCGAGGAAGATGCCTACACTATCGCATACCCCGAAAATGAAGCCCTGTCTGTGCAACAGAACACAGGCGTTAGGACAAACATCATCGAAAGCGCAAAGTTCAAAAAGCTGCTTGAGGCACGTCGTACCCGCGTCAAAGACGGTATAGCGACACCGATCCAGCTTGAAGAAGTTGAACTTGTTGGTACTGAAGAGGTGCTGAAAGAGATTCTGAGGTCGGCAAAGCAACAGCCAGTCGGCTCCAAGGAACGTGCAGACCTCTACGCAAAGTACAACGACATCAGACGCGAGAACGAGCAAGGTACTGAAGATGAAACCGACACTATCAACTTCATGTTCCCTCTCAAATGCAACCAGTGTCCGCTTCTCTTCGCCTATAACGAGGAAATGAAGAAAAATGTGAATGACAAGGGCGATATCATACGACCTGTGGAAATGACCCGCGTCATTAAAATCGCACATCGGATCATTCAGGCATCAAAGGATGCAGAAGAATAAAAAGGTGCCGATTTCGACACCTTTTTTTATTCCCACAACTCTCTATGCTCTTCCAACCATCCATCGCTGTTACGGTCAAGCCAACTGCCGTGATCGTAATGGATGATATAGTCAAGGATAGAGACGTAGTTTCCGTTTAGGTTGTGGTTATTGCAGTCTTCATAGAACCATGCTCCAGTATCATAAGCCTTATCAGGCTCTCTCTGATTCAAGGCGAACATCTTTTCACCATTGAAGTAGTGGATGCCATGCTTGCGCATAAGCGGCACATTGATATAGCAGAGGAATGGAAGGACACGGGCGATGGCTATGTTAAAACGGCTTTTCTGGTTGTTCACAAGACCACTCCAGACACATGAGGCATCAAACAACGGTGTGACATCTTTCTTCACAAGTACGTCACTATCCATCAACAGGAATCCTTCTGGATATAACTCGGTACAGGCTTCTACGGAACGGCAATGCCGTGCTGAACCGAAGTTACTGCCATTGTTTTCGATACGGTCTGGATAGGACTTGATCATAGCGTCCAAGTCCACAACCTGACCTTTGGTATTGTCAACGACCTCAACATTGTCGAAACGATTCTCAAACGGTGCTTTGTCGCTATTGTCGAATACAACGACCTTGCAGCCCGGCGTATGCTTGTTCAGTGAGCGAATGGCACACTCGGTAAGGTTCTGTGTGTTGTAATTGACGATTACGACGGTCTTTGACGGTACTGGCTCGAACGGAGGAACACCTGTAAGTTCACGCAATATATTCTCTTTTTCCTGAGTCCACTCGTTATACTTGAAGAAACGACCAGTATAAGCGAATCTGAAAGCATCTATGCTTCCCCTGTCACCGACACCTTTCTGCCACTTATTCGTAGCAAATTCCTCAACGGTCTTCGTCAGGAAATGTTTGAGATAGGCAACGGAATAGTCATGCGGCTGGAAAGGATTCTGCCTACATTCACGTCCAAGGCTGTCACAGCAATGAAGCATCGGAGCGCACGGCACATGAGGGCAGAGACGGAAACTGACAATAGCCTTATTACCACCACGAACCATACATTTGATATGGTCATTATCAAAATGTGTCTCGTACTGGACGTGCTGTTCTGGCAATGGCTCTTTGAAACGTTCCTGAAGGTCACGACCATCATCTGTCAGAAGCCCGTTGTCACCGTAGTTCATCCAGTTAAACAACACACAGTTGAAATCATCATATCTCGACATGAGTTGGTGAATATCCGAACCGTCAACGATTGTCAGGTACTCGTCAAAGTCGAAGAAAGCAATCCACTGATATTGCTTGCCGAAATCTTTGTAGACATCGGAATAGGCACAGCTTTGTATGCCTGGGCGGTTGCGGTAGTCTAAAACCTCAACGAAACCGCTGTCAATGTAATCACTCAACACATCTTCGAAACGTTCCTCTCCATCGTGATTGTTGTCACAGATGAAGATCTTATCGAAACCGATGCTCTTGTAGTGAGCAATAAACTCACGGGCGTAGCGGTTTTCCCTACGTCCGATGCAGCAAAGAGCAATCTCATTGCTAATAGGCTTAGCGGGTGGTGGTGTCTGTCTACCTATTCTCATTTCTTCGCTTCTTCAATCTTTTCCTGCAAACCAGACTTCTCAAACTCTTCATTCTGCTTCTCCAACTCCTTTTGCTCGGCGGCGACATACTCTTTGTAGCTGTCAACACTAAGTTTGATCCTGCGTATGAACTCTTCATACGAAAGGAACTTCTTGTCTTCCGGCTCATAGCCTTTCTCAAGAACCTCCGGGTGCATATAGCCGTAAACAGCCAGTATGAGGAAGTTCTGGAAGTCGCCGTGACTGATCTGAGTGCAGAAACTAAAGTTGGTGATGAACGAGAAAAGAATATTGAAGTCCTGCCTGTCCTCTGTTCCATACAAGTCTGACAAGGCACGGAACATCAGGAATGTCTGTGGTATCTGAACTTTCCATGTATCGTCAGCATTTGAGATAACTATTGCCTCAATAGTTTCTTTCTTGCCAACCCTGACATGTGTTCGCCACATCTTATAGTTTCCGATGCGTGCAGGCTTAGTAAAAGGTATCTCGCGGGGCTTCTTCTCCTTTGTCTCAGGCTGCATTTTGACTTCTTCTGCCATAGTTTCCTACTTTTTGGTATCGTCAACAATATGTGAAATCAAAAAGCCGCGCAAATCGTTGATAGAAGAGAAGTTTTCAATCTTCTGGTCTTCCAGATACCATTTAGCACCTTTGAAGACACGACTGGTCTGGTCGATGAAGTATGCACTTTCTTTGTCTGAGGACAGAGAAATGTGGTCGCTTACTGTCTTACCGACGTGTGAAGCCAACCTCACGGCACTGTCATAGAGATAGGTGGCTGGAATGGCATTGTCATTAGCTTTGACCTTGCAAACGGGCATACCATTCTCAGAAACGAGTCCAACGAGATCCTCAACTACACTCTTGTGGATGCGTCCTTTGCTCAGATAGAAAATCTCTGTTCCAACTTCCAGAACACTAAGATTCATTGCCTGCGCAAATTCACGAAACTTCTGACTCAACTCCTGCATACTCTTGATGGCTGGATTTGCGTTAAACTTCACCTCAAACTCAACAGAACCGACTTTCTTTCGATTTTCTTTCAGAAAGTCTTCTGCTTTCAGATGAAGAAGTTCGTCATTCAGATACGCCAGTTCCTCGGCGGCTTTCTTACAACGGTAGAAAAGTTCCAAATCAGAACTATCACCGTTATCCATCATTTCAACAGGCTCAACATCATAACCTTTGAGCACGTTCTTGCATTTCTCCATCTGCAAGTATGCAAGAACCAGTTGCTCCCGACACTGATCGGGAGTCAACTGATTTACGAATGCAGTGAATCTTTTTCTAAGTCTTTTAATCTTACTCATTGCATATAACTTTTAAAAGATTACTTCTTTCCTTTCGGAGTCTTTGGAGTCTTTGGAGTCTTCGGCTTCTTCTCAGGCTCTTCAGCAGGGGCAGCATCGGCAGGGGCTTCACCAGATTCAGGAGCCTCAGTACCAGCGTTAGGCATATTTGCCTCACCAGTACCCTCGTCATTCAACTCAGAGGTTGTGCCATCAGCAGGGGCTTCAGTACCAGTGTTTTCATCACCAGTACCCTCGTCGGTCTTCTCATGTTCCTGTTCAGCAGCGAGTTTTTCAGACAAAGCCTTGGCCTCGTCTTCATAACCCTCGGCAAGCAAGAGAGGCAACTGTTCCTCAACAGGAAGAGAAAGAATCTCGTTAAGACGAATCTCACGCTTCTTCTCTTCTGCCTCGGCATCAGCAGCCTTCTTAGCGGCTTCGGCATCAGCCTGCTTCATCTGAGCCTCTGTGATGTCAGCGATCTCATTGAAGCCATGCTTACGAAGTTCAGGAACAATCTGCTCTTTCGGCAAATTACCAATCTTTTCAATCAGCTTCGCCTTTTCCTCGGCAGTCATACCTTTGTTCTCGTTGGTTGCGCCATTAGGCACAACGGTGAAACCGCCCATATTGACGGTCTTTGGACTCTTCTGTCCTACTCTAATAGTTCCCATAATTCAAAATTTTTAAAAGTTAAGAGTTTTCGATGTCAACAATACGTTCGTCAAGGATCTTTCCATACTCGCACATAGCATCATACTGCTTTTGCAAGAGAGTCTTTTGCGTTTCCGAAACCAAGGATAACTTTTCAGAACCAAGGAACTCACCAAGTTTCTCCTTGCGGAAATACAAGTCGGCTGCTTCTTCCTTCATGCGAGTCAGGAATGTTTCTTCTTCACCAATGATACACCAGTCTTCAGCAAACACGTCGGATGAAGACGGAACCCATGAGTCGGCACGACCGTCAGGATTCACAATGAGCATCTGATTAGTGTAGTCAATGTGCGGATTCTCGCGTAACATAAGAATGTCTTTCGCGGACTGAGGGAGTGACTGCATCTTCGGGATGATGTCAGCACCAATACTTGCAGGGATTTGCTTTACAACAAAGAGTCCCTTACCATTCCATCCTTTTCTCTGGATGGGTTTGCCCTGTTTCAGAGCGATAATTGCTTTTCCAAAATCCATAATCTAAAAGTTTTATGTGAATAAAAAGTTCTTTCCATTTCTTTCCAATTCTTTCAACACTTGAAAATATTGATAATCTTGATATTCTTGATAATCTTGATATTCTTGATAATCTTGATATTCTTGATATTCTTGATAATCTTGATATTCTTGACAGAATTAGCAATAATCTCCAAATTTTCCATCATAACAACCAAGTCCATAGTTACGGCTGCAACAACTACTGTTCATAACACAGTTTACACAACTTACAAAGTGGTGTCCCATATATTTTCGGTAAGTGCTGCAATCCGGGAATTTGCAGAGCATACAGTCAACATGTGAACAGCCCTGTTTCTGATAAACCGGACATTTCTTCACAGGATCACTGTTGCGCCAACGGTAATAGGCTTTCTTCAACCTGCCAACAACGGAAAGTTTCTGCCCTAACCTCGGAAGCGGCTTTAACTCGTCAACCATGTAGCCCTGAACATAGTTTCCTTCAAAAGAGACTTTTACGTTGTACTCGTTATATTCTCCGAATCCAACGACCTGACCGATGTCGCCATGATGACTGTTATGGACTAATATCACGACGAGTTGACCAATCTTGAACTTATCCCTTGCCTTTTCCATACCTACGCAGTCAAAAAGTCTTCTACGTCGAGATAGTCAATGCCAAAGTTCTCGGCACATTTCTTGTCTGAATCATTGAACTGACCGGGTTTGCCACTGGCATCACCGATCATAAGCATCACGGACTTGTCAACACTTTCAAGAAAAGAGTATTTCTGAAAGTTTTCGAGCATACCAGTGTTGGGCTTGCGACAGGGATGGTCTTTCTCCATCGAAGCACAATACTCAGCACTGATTTTTAGACCATCCTCTTCAGGACTGAACGGGTATTTAGCATAATAGGAGCGGATAAACTCTACAATGCTCTTAATCTTCACCTCAACGTCATGCTGTGAAATGAATTGAGGAACACCTCCTTGATTTGTGACGATTGCCAGATATTCCAGACCCGTCATAGTCTTGATCTTATCCAGAACGTCCTTTCTGATCCTGAAATCGGTGCAATCCTCGGCAAAAGTCTTACCAGAAGCAGTCTGGATCAGCGTACCGTCCAAATCAGCAAACAAAATCTTCTTATTTTCCAGTTCCATATCTAAAAGTTTTGAAGTTTCATATACGTTTTCAGCGTAAGAAGTTCCTGCAACGTCATTTTATGCAATGACTCATACATCTTGGCACGTTTCAAAACACGACCTTTCATAAACCAGAAACTTTTCTCGTACATGGCACGGAAATACTCGCTACAGATGATGCAACACTCCAAACGACGCTCCAACAGCATTTCGTAGATGTCACAGAAGCCACGATTTAGCAAGCAACCGTCTTTCTCGAAGTCAAGAAGAACCTCAGAAGTGGACTCAAACCAGGCATTTGCGCTCTTGACATACTCAACAAACTCCTTGTGCGTCATTTCCGCACCTTTTTTCTCTATCATCATAATTCAGCGTTATAAATCATGTCACAAATATCATCGTAACTCTCCATGGCCTCAAAAGTGCAGCCGCTATAATGAATGATACGGCAACTTGGCTTGACAACATGAAGACCATCGGCATATTGCTCATGTTCTGGAGCATTATCGACTACTGAGTCAATGCAAGCAGCCCTGATAACAGCTTTCTTCCCGTCATATATCGACGTAACCTCTATAAACTCCTTCAGATTCATAATTTCACAGCATATTCAAGTTCAACATCACAATATACCTCATAGAACACACCAGCAGCCTTACGAACCTTGTGAAAGTTCAGGCGTTTCAAGTCCTGAGACAAAGACTTTTCAGAAGGTGATTCCGCACCATAGCCCTTGCGCTGGCAGAAATCAACGTATTTATCATAGAGAACGGCAAAACTTACAAGTTGTGGCATTTCACCACGACCAGCCCATGCACTTGATCTCAATCCGTCATGCTTGGCAAAGATGTCAAAGAACTGGTCGTTATACTCCATGTAGTCCTCGGCACAGGTATGGTCAAACCTGAACCCGTCTCGAACAAGCATCTTATAACCCTCAATCATCCAATTCCTGATACCAGACAGTTCCTTGCGTAACTTGTCACCAAGTCCGGCATCCATATCTTCCTCTCTTATTGACTGATTGAAGACAATCTCAACAAGCCTGCGCCTGAAGGCGGCATCCATTCTCTTATTAACAGGACGCTGGTTCATGCTGAATATCAGAAACGGAATGTCATAGATACGACGGACATTCTCACCGATACCACGCGCATTCTGAGGCTCACCACTGCATAAACGCTTGAATGCGTCACTGCCACGACTGATATCAGAAATATCTACCTCACTACAGATATTGAAGATCCTGCCGTCGATATTACTCATTGTCAGCATACGACTTATCTGATTCCGGTCTAACAACTCACCCATACTGGCTTCACTGACATTGTTGTAACCATATACACCACGCACAACATCTTCGATGGTCGTTTTACCATTAGCACCACTTCCTATCAGCCATAACGTGTCCTCAACAACATGGGACATTAACCTGCGATTGACACAACCCAATCCCAGATACTTCTGCAATTTCAAAACGTCAGAAGACTTCAACATCATATTCAGAAACGACAGCCACTTCGGACACGTAGCATTAACATCATAGTCATAAGGCAACAGATCAGTAACAGGCAACATATCCTTGAACGGATGGTAAACAGGATTGTCAATATCGGAAAAGTCCCAGACTCCGTTCCGGAATCCGACTATGGCAGGATTCTTATCCAATGCCGATACACAAACACCTGCATAAGCACTTGACAATAACGTGTTCTGCTTCTCTATCCAATCTCCTTTGACAACAAAATCACCTGCTCCAGCAGCTTCAATCAATGCCTGACCTACACTGTCCCTGAAAACAACAGGTGACAACACTACCCAGTACTTACCGTTAAATCCCCATACCTGACACTTCTTGCCGTCAACACTGACATTAGTACCTCGAAAACAACTACAACATGCGTCACGGAGTATAGAATGATAAGCATATAAACGCTCACTACGGCGACGAGTCTGATACGCTCTCATCAAAGCATCACGATCTATACAAGACACTAACTGACTCGAATAATTGCCAATCTCTGCCTGCAAAACATCAATAATGCACGATTTATCACCCTTTTTCGCCATAATGTACGATTATATATATATTATTAATACCCATTTATTAAATTACAAAAAGTGGCTATAGGAGTGCTATTTATCCTACACAACCTACATCGACTGCAAAGATAACCCTTTATTTACAGGCGTTTCCAACGATGTACGATTTTCTCATTTTTTTCGTGCAACATTTCCAAATCCTACATATCCTACACAAAATCGTTAATTTTAGTAAATATTAATACGAAATTAAAAAATAAAAAATAAAAAATTCCGACGATAGGTCAGTACGGGTGCCCAATCTTGTTAAAAGGGGGTGTACCCCGTCAAAATACGGTAAATATTTTTCAATGCGCACATGCTACATTATATTTATAATGTGGCTTTTCGTACTTTTCCACTCAAAAAATCGTACTTAATCTATGCCGAAAGTCGCCTTCAAAACCGCCTAAAGCCCTTATATTTCGTTTTCTCTTTGCTATTATCGATCGACATATTTTTTTATATTCTGAACCGTAAAAACGTCTTAATCTTGAGTGTTAAAACAGTCAATTATCAAATACTCATAATGTCAAATATTATTCACTGAGATTTTAAAAATCGACATTTTTATAAATCATTATGTTGTAATCTGGTTGCATATTCTGACATAATTACAAATAGTCAAAAGCCGGAATTTATGCCGGATTAATCAGATTAACGCCTATTATGTTATAATGTCAATTAAAGCCGGATTAAAGCCGAATAAGGGCACAGAATAAGACATATATAATATTTATCACTGACACAATAAAAGCCTTCATAAAGCCCAAATAAAGCCCTGTAACGACATATATATATTATATGGTATAATCTGTTTATCTGTGTTCAGATCATGCCAAAACGAATCAATAAAGCCTTCATTTATTATAGATCCTTTGCGCTGCGTGCAATCAGGTTAAACACATATTATATATAATGCCAGTTTACAGAACCGCCAAAAAAGCCCGATTTTGCAAAGTAGAGATTACAAAATTATATATCTATTTTGAAAATACAAAGAAATAATGTGTTTTTACTAATAAATACCTAAAATAATCGTTTATTTATTTGTATTGTATAGTATTTATTCGTAAATTTGCATCGTAAAGGTTAAGGAGTTAACCAAAGGGCACAAAAAGCCCTGAATCTTTGAAATTTTGTAACCCCTAAATATTAGCAATATGAGTACAAAGACTATCAAGAAGGAGGAAATGAATAATAGTAATAACCTCCCACAGATTGAAGTTATCGACAATTCCCAAACGAAGGGAAAAGTAACGGGAAAGTTTAATCTTAACAATCAGGCAGAACTTGAGGCCGAAGTTGAGAAGATAGACAAAAACCAGTTATTTAGTAATGATGTTGCAGATTATTTTTGTCCCGTCAAGTTTGATGCAAGTCAACTGGAGGCAAGTCTTAACCCGCTTGTTGAATCTGGCATTATGTCGGAAGATGCAAAGAAGGCAGCGATTGACAAAGTTAAACGTGAATTTTTGGAGGCACATGCCGAAGAAATAACCGCTGCAAATAAGTTAACATTTGCCGAAGTTCTTGAGAAGTTACAAGCAAACGACAAACTTTATAAGAAGGTATTGTTAGCTTGCAAAGTTTCAGAACTGAAGGAAAGTAACTACATTTCAGAAGGAAAAGTTTGCATCTATCGCGCTAACCAGTGCCAGGACAAAGACGGAAATAATCGCTATACAGATTGCACCCTAACCGCTGAAGAAAACGGTGTAAAGTTTTCCGCTAATCTGTTTGTTGAGTATAGGGACATAACCACAGATAATATTTTATTGGCGATTCGTTACTATACAAGCAAACTGGAGGCTCAAAAGTCGATAACTAACAAGTTGGCAGATTACAGAAGGATTTTAACTAATGTTGCTGCAACAGTTCAGAAGGCGAAAGATAACAAGTTTACGAAAGAACAGATTATCAATATCGTTAATGAAGTTTTCGCCTAAACTCTTTTAGAAGTTCCGGAAGGTGTAAAAACTTTCCGGAACTTTTTTTATTGCCTAAAATTCAGGGTTGCAAGTCTTCGGATATTTGGAAGGTCAGATAACTATCTGGCTGCAAAAGTTCGACTCTTTTCTATCCGGCACTTGTCAGAGTTTGAAAGATAACTTTGACGGATTTTTCTTTGACATGATTAGATCGGGACAAAGTTCGGTTGCAATGAATTTTGTGACGTGAAAGACTTTTGTGAAAAAGTTTTGATCAGAACTTTATGAATTTCGTGACGATGCCGGAAGGCTTGGGAGTTACGAACTATTGCAGCTTATAACTTTGTTTCTGTGCGTGAAACGGAAGCCACAGACTATATGTGCCGATACAGAAAAAGTCCATAATTGAATTTTATCATTAGTTCCGGATTGACAAAAGATTTTTAGAAGTCACTAACTAAGCAAAACATAAGAACGTGAAAGTATAGCATTTCTCTAAGTTTTGTCGATTCGGTTCATACCTGGGCAGCGTGAATGAAAGACTTTGCGCTGCCTTCTCATTGAAAAGATTTTGAAATATGGAAAGTACGAAGACAATACCTTCCCACATCTTAGAGAAGTGGGAACGCGAGGCCATCGATCAGAGAATTCCCTATACAGAGTTTGGCGGGTTCCTGAAGATGAAGGAAAGACAGTACTGGCAGAGTCTTGAAGAAGACCGCCAGCAACCTATCTTTGCAAATGCGGCGCACAATAAGCTGACACAGTACGGCAATAAAGTTGCGCTTGATACACTTTTGCAGATTCCGGTGATCGAAAGAGTTTGCAAGTTTGCACGTTTCGATCTTGAAGAAATGCAGAAAAGACTCTCTAACGGTTTTGCCAATACAGAGCAAAAAGATATGTTTTTGATGCAGCGTGAACACTGGTTCATGCGCCTGAAAGAAAAGATGAAGGACTTTCGCATTTCAAAAGAAGTTCTGGCTATGAACGGTCTGAACTGGAACGAATGCAAGTCTTTCGCCTATCAGACTCTGTGACAAGAGTCTGGTGGTCACAAACTTTTAAATTCAATTATTATGACTATCCTTGGAAAGATTATCATTTTCGTCATTGGATGGGCTTTGCTCGTTCCTGCAATGTTTCTGTGCTTTAACGGAAGTTTTCTGTATTTCATTCTCGGAGTTATTTACTTTGTGGTAATGGTTTACAGCGGTTCTGAGATTGATCGTAAGTTCTGGAAGTTGTGGTGGAAGATTAACAAAAGTTTTTTGCCATTGCCAAAAGAGTACGATTTGTAAAGTACGAGAATTGAGAGTACGATTATTCCTTCATTTCCCTTTTTGAAAACCCGTGAGGGCTATTGCTTTCGGCATCTTTATCAATGTCGAAAGTACGAGAATTAACTAACTGATAAAAGATTATGAAGAAAGAAAAAATCTGTAGTGCTATCTTAGCCGTATTTACTATTGTATGCACATTGGCAATTCTTGGTGGTTGTGCTTGTATGTTTCCTGAAAGTTTGTCTCGTACATACTGGGGCATTGCGTGGTTCTTTGGCTCTGTTGCAATAGCCCTTGGTTTTGAGATTGGCTTTATTTATGTTGTGAAACACGCAAAGTTGTACTAATCTCCAAACTTTCGATCATGCTGCAATGGTCGGAAGTACGATATTTAACCAAAATGATAAAAGATTATGAGAACGAGAATTAGCAGAAAAATGGGTTTTCCCTTTATCGGTAAGTTTGCCGAGATTGCAGCAAAGTGTGACGGTACAAAACTCTGGACTGACGGCATCCGCTACGTCCGTCCAACACTCTTCAAACTTTCCACGAATTGATATTTGTGGGAAGTACGATATTATTCACACTAAAATTATGAGACAATGAAAGATTACAAAGTAGTTAGAGGAATTAGTTTTGACAAGACAACACCTGATAAGGTGTGTAACATCTTGGCAAACTATTGTGGTGATCGAAGTCAGAGAGTACGAGTTTTCTACGGTGACACTACTACTGGCAAAGATTGGTTTGAGTGTTATGACACAATCGGCTACATCGGTCGAAGTACGGGAACGGCAAAGATTCCGCTCATGGTATCGACAAAGAGAAGTCTTGGCGGTGGTGCGATTCTTGACCACTGCATCGTAAAGATAACTATTGACAAGCAGGAAGTTTACAAGCATCCAAACTATCACTGCCCCATCGAGCAACGTGGTAACGAACTTTACGACACTGAGAAGAATGTCTGCATCTACCGCAACCACAAAGGTGTTGAGCGTGAACTCCAGTTCTTTCTCGGTTTGCGTAACTCTCACTAACTTTCTGGTGGCGTTGCAACCACCGGAAGTACGAATAAACCAAAACTTTCAATTATGAACAAGAGATTTACAGACTATCTTTCTTCACTCACACCGAAGAAGAGAGATTTGGCGCAAGAAGCCATTAGGGAATATCTTGCAGGAGAATCCGGTGACACCAATGATGTTGGCACAGCCACAAGAGTTTATAACTTGTGTAGGGATATGTCTTTGCTCGATGTAGAACATTTCGACATTCTCCTGATGAATCAACATTATAAACTTATCAAGCGCGTGAACATTGCCAGAGGTGGCATAACTGAAACGGCAGTTGATATTCGAATCATTTTCAGGGAATGTTTGCTGAATAATGCGACTATCCTGACATGTGTTCACAATCACCCTTCTGGCTGCATCTGTCCGTCAAAATGTGATGATGAATTAACGAGAAGTATCAGCAATGCCGCAAAACTTATGCGCATCCACTTTTGCGACCACGTTATCATTGGTGACGGTGTTTACTATTCTTACCGTGAACAGGGTAAAATCTAAAACTTTTGTGGAGGTGATACTCCACAGAAGTACGAACTAAAATTCAACTGGTATGAAAAGTTATATCTTTCAAGTAAACGAGAATGTTTTGCCAGTCAAAGATGAAAGTATCTTTGTTCTGGCATCTGAGAAAGCAATGCGCGAAAGAATGTATGTCGGAGGTTTTCTTCGATTCCTTTCAAGTTTCTACGAATATCCCGAAAACTATCCGATTGACGGAAAGAAAGTTCTAACTCTAAAAGAGTTTGACAAATGGCGCAAAGAACACAACTGCTGCTGACTTCTAACTTCAAGAGTTGTTACAAACTCTCGAAGTACGATAATGATAAAAGTAATTTAAGTCTAACCCACTAAAATTTATTCAATTATGACAAACGTATTATTTAGCAGAAATTCTGCTCCGGCAATGACTGTGCCGACCGTGACTGAGACAACAGTAGTTAACAACGAAAAGTTCTTCGACTGGAACGAAAAGGGCTACGGCACACAGCCGCTGACTCTTCAGATGTTGGAACGGACTCAGCATGAGAACGACGTTCAGGGAAAGCCCCTCAAGGGGATCTATCACTTCCAACTCATTAACGAGATTCTTTCCGCTTGCAACGAATACGGCTACCAGACCGAGGTCTATGACTTGTTCGCTGCACAGAACCGTGACAAGAACATGCCTGGTGTAACTGTTATCCGTCAGGTTGAGGAAAAGTACGGTGACAATGCTGTTGAGGCTCACATTCTCAGAAGAGTCTTTGCAAACATTCGCATCAAGGACTTTGACAACTCCGAGACTACGACAGGACTTGCCATCGCCTACCACCAGAAAGGTATTCAGGTAGGTTTTGGTCCGCAGGTCATTATCTGTCACAATCAGTGTATGCTCTCTCCAGAACTTTACATCGCCAGTTATGGTGACAAGGGTACTGGACGTGGTGGCGGCTCTGACATTGAAACTATCATCCGTACCGTTCGCGGTTGGCTCATGGATGCAAGAAACCTGATCGAGACAGACCGCGCAAAGATTGAGCGGCTGAAGAACATCGTTGTTACACCAGACCAGATGCTTATGATCATCGGAAGTTTGACGGCAATGAGAGTCAAGGCAGACACAGCCCGCAAGACTATCCGCGCCAACATGACGTACCCGCTGAATCAGGCACAGATTACAACTTTCACCGAGGACATGCTGGAGGCTTATGAGCTGCACGACAGAGTTACGGCATGGGACATCTACAACTCCGCTACAGAAATGTATAAGGCGCAGCGCATGGATATTCCTCAACTTCTGCCGCAGAACCGTGCTATGGTTGCATTCCTCAATGACTGGTTTAAGGTCGCCTAAACTCTCTTTATTCTGTCAGACTTTGAAATCTGACAGAGTACGAAACTATTAAAACTTTCATATTATGGCAAATCTACAATACAGATTCGGTGACATTCCCTTTGTTTGGGTTGTTAAGAGAGAGTACGGCACAGGTGTTTTCTTTGAAGAGAAGAATGCCCGTAAATCTTATGAAGATGAGTTGAAACGTCTAAAAAGCGAGAAGTACGAACTTGTTCACGACGAACATTCTGACATGACTTACGCAGTCTTCAAGAATGGTAATGGTGAGTATGTTCAAATCTGGCTTGACGATCAAACTATTTCTGATTATCGTTCATAGTGACATTTCATAGTTTGCTAATTTTAGTGTGTTCGGGTGCGGCCATTTTGAGTAATGGAAGCACCTACTATTTACCAAAATTCAATTAGTTATGTATTATTGTATTTCTTATCTTTATTCTCAGGAAGCAAATGGAATTTATACCCATCTTCCCGTAACAAGTGAGGTAACAACCGATTTGGAAGTTGCAAAGAAGTGGTTTAACAATATTGTTGAACAGAAAAAGAATCACTTTGCCTATAAACTTTTAGATGTCAGAGAGCGTGAACTTGATTATATGTGTTATTTGAAAGAAGCGCGTTTCTTTTGTGACGAAGCAGCATACCTCAAAGGTTACTATCTCGTAAATCTTTCTTGCTACACATTTAATCCTTGTGCCTAAACTCTCAGAGAGCCTAAACACTCTCTGACTGACAACTATTCACTAAAATTCAATTTGACTATGAGCGTAATTATTATTTCACCGCAAATGATGGCAGATGCTAACGAAAAAGCATCATGGTTCTGGAGAGATTATCACAATCCGCTGAGTGAGAATTCAATGTGTCCCACTCTCGGAAAACTCTCAGACTTGGAACGCACAGAGTTTTTCCTTCGCCTCTATTTCTACAACTATCTGAGTTATGATGTTCTTTACAACGAGAACACCACAGACGTGAAACAGATTGAGGAAAGCTGGTCTGCAATTCAGAGACTCGGAAGAATGAGGAAAAAGTTAAATAAGGGAATAGACATCTATCAGTTTGTCAATACCTTAAAGTTCCTCCAGTACAATATTGAGTTTCACAATATCCGCGACGCTGGAAAGAGTCTACCAAACATGGATGCTGACGAAAAGTTGCTTGAAGATGTTATCAACGATCTTTGTTATAACATTGTGAATGCCGACATTGAGAAACGTCACCTGAAATGGTTCTACTAAGAGTTATCGGGAACTTACAAATCCCGACAACTACAATGTATCACTAAAATTCAAGCTATTATGGAAAAATTAAATGATTTCAGAAACTATCTGGCCACAAATTTTGCCGGACAGAAAAACAACGTTGAGAATCTTCTAAAAATTGCCGACCACATTTCCCTTGTAGATCATAGTTTCCGCGAGGAATACGGAATGATGATGGATTATTACAATCTGGTCTACACTCTTAACAAAAGTGATTTCACGAATAAATACCTTATGGGAGAGTATTTAAAAGATTTCTTCAACAGGCTTGCAAAATACTACGGTGTTGAGTATATCGACGCTATTACGTCTCATTTCGCAAAGAGTTAAACTTTCGGGAGATTGGAATCTCCCCAAAGTACAAACAACAAATAGCTTTAATTATGGAACAAAGGAATTTACTCTACATCGAACTGACTTATGATTATCTTGATGGCGAAAAGTACTTTGACGCTGAAAAGATGAAGGAGTTGGTTCGCACTCAGGCTGGCTGCATCCACAAAGCCTATCTGCATTCTTTCAGAGAGAAGAAAGATAAGCCGTACCTTGTTTGGAATAGTCAGGGACATCTATCTTTTCCACTGGCATATATCGGCTTTACTATTCGCCTGAAGAATCCGTATAACACAGATTTTGTGATTCCGGCTTTCCGTGACCTACCACACGTCAAAAAGATTGAATCTTCATGGTTCCCGTCACGCGAGCAATATGGAGGCACAGTTCAGAAAGATGGAACTATCCTTGAAACATGGGATATCTGAATCTTTGGGGATCCTACCATCCCCATAGATACGATAATAATTCACTAAAACTTACGATTATGGATAATACAGATTTTATTTTAAGAAGGCTGCAAAGTTTCGGTGATGCCGCTTATGACTTCATAAACGAAGCTAACGGACATCCTGCCGTTCTGCTCTATGGTGACGTTGAAGCCCATATACAAGAAATGTGGCGACTCTGGAATCTTCTGTCTGGAACTTGGGATGAACACAAGCGATACAGTAAAGAATACATGAATCATCTTTGTTCTGGTATGCGTAACAAGCCTATTAGGACAAAAGGAAAGATTCACCCTCTCAAAAGTCTGTGGCAGATTGCAAATCAGGAAAATCGTATGATGTATCGTTTGAGACCAAACACACCACGTTATGAGAAAGTACGAGAAATCTTCTGCCGTTACTACCACAACATAGAGAACACTGAAGAGTATAAGAGTGCTTTCAAAGAAGCCTACGACTTCTGTTTCTGTGACATTACAAAGACTCACGTCAGAGAAGATATAAGACATTCTGAATCTCTCACAGCAGGTTATGGCAGAGCAGATAAGGTAAAGTTTCCGCGTGAAGTCTATGCAGCCTAACAGTTACACAGAGCGCAACAACTCTGTGTAACTCTACA
>Ga0310786_10000441_pt1 | contig 67712 bp, 110 predicted proteins | sample AusTroGonzalo_MG_FD_203881 | JGI IMG/M metagenome (GOLD analysis project Ga0310786, IMG submission 203881) | Bovine rumen microbial communities from tropical cattle in Woodstock, Queensland, Australia - Gonzalo_03 (v2) (version 2) | ecosystem: Host-associated > Mammals > Digestive system >... | reverse complement strand
ATGGACATTTTTTACAATTACCTTCACATTCCTCTGCATAAAAATCTTGGTCTGCCAAATATCCACCTATATCTTCTTCATCCATTCCGTAACCCATCTTTAGCCCTCCTTATCCTCACTTTCTTGTGGTTCAATCATCTTTGCGCCGCAGTGATAGCAAAAGTCAGTTCCGAATAGTTGATACTTTCCACAACTACTACAAGTAAATCTCACTTCACCCTCTAGGTCATTAAACTCTTCTATCCAATGCCCCGTCTTTGGCTCTTGTGGTGTTACTGAGGGCAATCTTGCAATTCGTTCTCTTAGTGCTGAACCTAGAACAACATCACCATTATTGTCGGTAGAATAGAATATCTGATTGATTACTGCTTTTCTACTTACTGCATCCTCGCAAGGCTCTTGCTCTTCAATCTCCACCACATCAGCAAGTAAGTCATAATAAACTGTTGGCGATATGCGCAATTTATATTTATCTGTGATGATTTCGCTTATCTTCATTCCTTATCCCTCGCTTTCTATCTATCTTCCCATAAGCTATCCAATACCCTCCTATGCCCGTCCACTGCTTATGAGTGCATTTATATAATTTCATGTCAAGCCATACGAGGATTGATATTAGTTTTTCCATTTACCCCTCACTTTCTGCTATTGTAACCACGATAATACCCAAGCCAGTAAATTCCGTAGATAAATATAAATAGTGCTATGTATTTCATTCCCTATCACTCACTTTCTGTCTTGTACTTGTCGATAACCTCCAATATTCCGTATAGTGTCATTCCTAATTCACGATTATTTACTCCGTGTACTATCGGATATGCGTTTTGTTCTATCTCGGCTCTTATCTTGTCAAGCATTTCACGCTCAATATATTTCTGCTTGATTACCGAATAGAGGTCTATTTCTATCATAGGCTTGAATGGCTCTTGCTCTAGCATCTTTACAATTGCTTTGAATATATCCTCGTTTTCGGGCTCCAGCTGAGCTTTCATATCACAAAAATCTTTGATTTCTTCTCTTGTCATTCTTTACCTCTCCGATATTCGCTAAAATCTATTTTTTGTCCGCATTTTGAGCAATAATTCCATTCTTCGGATATGTAAAACCTATCCTCTCTGTTCGGAAGATTGTCTCCGTCATAAAACGACGTAAGATGTTTTCCGCAAACAGGACAATATAAAGAGTTTAAATATCCTAGACGTGGTCTGCCTGTCACAGTTGGCAACTTTCCTTTTTCTAGTTTAGGTTTAAGTGCTTGCATTATCTTCACCTCTCTTATATGGTGCGTTCCACCAATCCGTACTGAATCTCATTGACCCGTAATAAGTGAAACCTTGACTGTGCCCTATATTCAATAAATCAGGGAACATCGTCTTAATCACATCCCCATTAGTTGCATTGTCGGGGAGCGCTATGCCATTCTTGATTGCATTCCTTAATTTACGCTTTGACTCATTCGACAGGAAGCCGTTAAGGATTTCACGAAAATTCTTATCGGGTATGTACATTGCTAATTTCATTTATTCCCTCCTTATATGGTTCGGGTAACTCGCGCCATGCTATAACGTAATCATCAACAATTCCTGCTCCAAGTCGCCAATGCCCTTCGCCATATTTGTATGAACGAACATCATACAGATTACCAAATCGAACCGTACATTGATATTCAGAATAATCTTCGGTGATAGGGTTTATCTTTTCTTCGGGCAATCTCTCACTAACAGGAATCCATCTTGACTCTTGCTTCATTTCCTCAATAGTATCTCTAATGACTTTGCTCCATCTGTGGCAACAATGCTTTTCTTGGTCGTGCTCTCTACAATCTGTACACCACTTAAAGTCTTGAGGCTCTTGTGGTGTTACTGAGGGCATACCCTTTACACAATTAACCATATCTTCATACTTAACATAAGGCACAAAATCTTTATCATCTTTATCTAATCGCTCTAGTCCATATCGTGCGGTATAGCCGAACTTATCCCAAGTATCCATAGCTTTGAGCAATTCTGTTCTTGATATACAATCAACTCCTAAATCATTCATAGTAGTTGGCTTTTGGACTACGTAATTTCCGCAGTTATTTGGTTCTAACTGTGGTGGCATATAAAAAGCACATTTCGTCCTAACAATGCCAGATTGAAATTCACATCCGATATTTGTACAGGAATCGCATAAGTTACTAAATGTCATTTCCATCTTCTGCCTCACTTTCTGCCTTATATTTGTCAATTATCTGCAATACATCGTTTATATCTCCTTTTATGTTAAAGTGACCGTTATATTTGCATATATCGCAATCCCAATACTTTTCGATTATCTCGGCTCTTATCTTGTCAAGCACATTGGTCTTTGGCTCTTGCTCTAGTAACTTTATTATATAGTTAAAAATATCCTCGTTTTCTGGCTCTAACTGTGATTTCATTTCACAAAAATCAATGATTTCTTCTCTTGTCATTTATTCCTCACTTTCCTGGGGCTCAACCAACTCCCATTCATCACCTTTTGCTCTGACAATGCCCAACTTTGCCAATTTCCGACAAGCAATTTCTGCAAAAGCATCTTTATTGTATTCCCACATATCGTCAAATATTTCTGTTGCTACCCATTTTGCAAATTGCTCTGTCTTTGTATCTTGCTCTAATGCTTTGATGTTTTTATTGAGCCACTTTATATCATTCTGTGTTAAATAAGATACTGCATCTTCTCCATTATCTAATTCAGATAACAGGCATCTAATCTCGTTAATAATCTCTTCGTTTGTCATTACTTATCCTCGCTCTATTCGCCCAAAATATATTGCCCAATCGCTTGTGAGCAAAGGCAAACATTTTCAGCAATTCCTCTGCATCATCTGTAACCATCATACGATTGATATTGCCTTGTAACATATCGCACTCAATCAGTAAATCCTTATGTTCTTTATCAGCATCCTCTTGCAACTTCTTTAAATTTTCAATCGGTCTTTTCATCTACATTCTCCTTTCTGATAATTGCCGAAATAATTGCAATTTACCAACTCCATGGCAAATTACACACTGTCTTGAAGTACCTAACAGGAAATTAAATTCCTTACCAGTGCCACAACAGTTAGGGCAATCCACTATACCTCTTCCATATTATACTTCCTCTTCTTTTATTATAGAACTTTTGATAATCCACCCGCACCACTCTACCTTAGCTAATCGCTTTTTTGCTTCTTTTGCTAAAGTATCAATCTCTGCTAAATCTGCTTCCGTTAAAGACATATGAATAACTGAACCACATTCTGGACCTAAACCTACATACTGTGATATCTTGTTAGTTAGTTGCTTTCCACATTTCATGCAAGTACACATTTGCTCTGCGTACATATCACCATGCAACTTCATGTAATACATTCCTCTAGTCTGCTTCTCTATAGTGCCAGTCATTATACGAAGTGGCATTGGGTTATTATTGTTCCATTTTGCCATGAAATCAAATTCTGGGCTTGCCTTCTGGGTCATATACTTTTTAACTTTGATGCGCACTTCCTTTTTCACCTCTGATTCAACGCTACCATCCGGTTTTTTGGGAGTTTTAATCTTTGGAAGTAATTTTATACGAAATTGCATTCCTCCCTCTAAATTAACGTTGGTAAATGCGTCATCTATAGTCTTATATTCTGTTCCGTTAATCTCTACCGGACCCTTCCAGTCTTTAAACATCGTTAACATTCTTATACCCTCATCAATCTATAATACTCAAGTTTCATTTCATAACATCTTACCATGTCCCAGAATGCCAATTCTGCTTCACGCCTACCGCCACGGTCGTGATATATACAATATTCTATCTCTACACCGTTCTTCTCAATTCGAAACATTGTCTTGCTAATATATTCCTGATACCCTGTAATATCGTAATCATTATCCCTGCAAAGCTGCTCGAAATAATCTTCCATTTTAGAAATTACCCATTTGCGTTCTGGAGCCCATGTTTTTCTCATCTTATTGCCTCCTTAAAATAACAACTCATCTATGTAGTCCATCTCTAGACCTAACTCGCTCATTACTATGTCTTCTACTTCACTATAACATCCGCACTCGAACGCCTCTGCTATCATTTCCCGAACATTGTCCACAGTCTCTTGTGCCTCGCGCTCAGTAAGTCCGTCTCTCTTCATAAGTATTTCAACTACTGTACTCATAACTCTTCTTCCTCATCATCAACAAACAATTCAATATGCTTAGCTTCCTCAATATCTGCACTTCCACATTCTGGGCAGTATTGGTAGAAAACTCTCTCAGTACACGCCATCCCCCAGTATTCTCCTCTAGGTTCATCCACTTCTTCTGTCACCGGTACATCAAACCACTTCTTGCAATCCATGCAGTAATACTTACCAAGCTTCTCTTTGCCGCGCACATAAATCTTAAACATATCCAATACCTCCTTAATATCTACTATATATCTTCTCTATACGATTGCCTTCATCATCCATTTTCCAAACATGCGATATCTCGTTAGTTTCGAAATTATGTTCTTTGAAAAACTTAATTCTTGCCTGTCCAAAACTTTCGGCTTCATATACCTGACGGTATTTCGCTACACCCTTTAAAACATCCCATGCAATCTCGAACTTTGCCATAATCAACCAACCTCCTGTGGAATAAAGCTATTTAAGTAATCAAGTTCTTCGTGTATCATTTCTCTGTCCTGCCAAGTTAACAACTCGCTTTCTAGTCTTTGCTCTAACTTCTTGATTTCCTGTTCAATTTCCTTTATTGGTGTATAAGGTCTTACATACATATGATTTCCTCCTTGGTTAAAATTAAGTGGTGTGATATAAAAAAGTTCATACTTACATTAAACATTATACTAAATGTTATCAAAAAGTACAATCCTTTTTTAAATAAACAAAAAATCGCCCAAAACCCAGTATATGACTGGCTTCCAGGCGATCTAATTCAATTATTCATACATTTTTCTACCAATTCCTCTACTTTTTGCAGTAATGTTTCGTCTGCATCCAGTAAATCAAATACACTTTGTTGTCCTTGTATTTTGTCCTTTAAGATTTCTCCGGTCTCAGTATCTAGTATAGTGAACCATGCTCCGTGCTTATCAATTATTCCATATTTAATGGCTACATCTATAAGATCCTTTAAATAGTCAATTCCTTCTGTATATGTTAGTGTATAAAATCCTGTTCTCCTCGTTGGAGCACATACCTTCGTCTTAACAATAGCCATCTGTACTATATTACCATATGGGGTCTCTGCACTTCTATTAGTTAGTTCATTGTGGTTCTCGTCGAAAAACTTTCCTCTGCTGAATCGCAACCTCATACTGCAATGGTACTTCCATGCCTTTCCTCCAGGTGTTGTCACCCCTCCATATGGGTTATTTAGATCTGCACGTTCCTGGTTAATGCCAATTCCTGTACAGTTATGCTGTGCGTTCAACATTTCTATCTTTTTGGAAAAACGTGTTAGTGCTTGGGAAATACCTGCATATGTTTTTTCGTCCATTTCCTTCTCAAGTTCTTGCTTAGACATTAGAGCACCTAAACTATCAATTACCCAAAATCCAATCTCTCCAGTCTCTACGCTATCACATATAAATTGAAATATATCCTCTGCCGACTGCCCTTTGGGTTGCATAATGATTAACTGGCTTACTTCTACTCCAAGCTTCTCTGCCCAATTCGTATCAAGTGTATTCTCTGCATCTACATACAGAACAGGACGTGTATCTTTGCCATTCTGATAGTTAGCAATTACGTCTAAGGTTGTGGTAGTCTTTCCGCTACTCTCTTCACCAAAGAACTCAATTATCTTACCTACCGGAATGCCTCCAAATGTACAATAATTCATTCTAGGTGAAGTAAATGGTATTCTTTCGTAATCGTAATTGCTAATTCCAATAGTTACAATTTCCTCTCCGGCTTTCTTATTCATCGCCTTAATGAGTTCATCCATTTTAGATGTTGCCATGTTAACCTCCTATCCTTGTTAGCTCTTGTTCGCTAATTCTGTGGGATAATACCTTCTTAATTGACTGCAATAATTCTTGCGCATTTTCTACCTTGGATTTCATTATACGATATGCTCTACTATAGCAGACATTAGTCAAATATTCTTGCTGGGAACTTAATTCTGCTAATGTGTTCTTATCTGCCACAGTTCCTTCACTGGTATCTCTGACTCTATTATAAGTCTCTTTATATATTGCCTTGCTTATATCGTCCTTAATACCTAGTTGCTCACTCATACTTGCTGCCCAATATATATCCGTTGATAGGTGCATACAATAGTAGTCTAACTCTGTAGTGGTAGGTGGATTGTGGATATCATGTAGTGCCTTCGTAATCTGTTTTATAGAATCGTCTAAGGATTTACAATAGGGTTTAATGATACGTTCTATAATTGCATTAAGCTGTTGAAAATCCTCTTCCACCATATGCTGATTCTTCCGTATTACACTCCTATCAGTTTCATCATATATATTAGCCATGTTCCATCTCCTTAAAGAATTTGCCCATATCGTAATCAAAAAATACACGCTTCTTATTGCCTGCTATATACTCCCAGTCATGTCTTCCCTCAACATACTCTATCCATTCCGGGTATGAATGAATACTCTTATTCCCCGCATCTCTCCAACGTTTCAACAAGTTAATATCAAAGTAGATTGTTTCATCTTTGTCCACGAACCAAACAATAACTCCAGCAAATACTCCTGTTATCTGGGACATCTCCAGCAACCCTTCCCATTGCTTATCTGTAATAGCACCATAAAATCCATGTAATCTACCATTCTTGTCTTTCTTAGGTTTGCTGTATATACTGAAAGTGTTGCCATGTACTGACTTGCATTCTATAGCGTACAGATAAGGTTTTCTAAATACTAAGAAATCACATACATTGGAAGAACCTAAATATCCATTCGTTTGGTCATGTAGTCTTGTTACAGAGGTATCTTTAACTCGTCTAAAACTTTCTGCTATAACTTCTTCAAATTTCTTCCCCCTATTTACTCCCATATATCACCTCTCTTTTCTACAACTTGATTTATAACTGCAATATTGACATATTTTTCTATCCACATCGCTAGGCTTAGGTGGAACTTTATTTTTGCTTACATAAGATTCGCAGTTCTCAATAAGTCCTATTAAGTTGTTCTTCATTTCATCTGTAGGCTCATATAGATATGTTTTCATTGCTAAGTTGTCTCTATTGATGTAGATAAAGATTACTTGTGGTATGCCTAATGATAGTGAATAAGATGTTATCTGGTTCAAATGTTCATCTGCTGGTGCTGTTCTGTTATTCCATTTAAAACTACTCTCTGTCTTTATCTCAACAATGTAATAATGCTTATTATAAGTAATCACTCCGTCACATAAAAAGCTGATGCAATATTTCTTATTGAATAACTTGGTCTCCATACCAGATTGGCTAACAACTTCAATATCTTCTAGGTTTCTGCTTTTAACATATTTTCCAACATCCACATATTCGCAATTAAAACCGTGCTTCTTCATCAAGGATATTGCTGTCTGTATTCTTAAATGTGTATCGGTACCAGAATTACAAATACCTATCAGATTATAATCTGCTGGAATGTTATCTGGTTCCTGACCTATTCTTTGGTAATACATATTACGAATACATTTCATCGAACTAGGCTTATACGTCTGGGAAGGAATTCTTTTATTGGATGCGTCTTCCATCTCTATGCACCGTATAAGCTGGTCTAGGAAGGCTTCCTCTACGGGAAGCTCTTCCTTTGCCATATCAATTAGTCTTGAAATATTTCTTAATCCTTTACGTGCCATTAGCTATCACCTCATGTACATATCCCATATCTACCCATTCTGTAGGTACTTTTAAAACTCCTTCTGGATAAGATATAAATGTTGAACGACATTGTGGGTCTGTTGTTCCTTGGGTAGTTATCATGAACTTCATTCCTCTATCCGCATAATAATATTTAGATATCTGTTTCATTGTTCATTCTCCATAAGTGAAATGCAAACTGTTGCTCCATCTTCTACAAACTTTAAAGCGTTATCTTCAATAGATCCATCGGGTGTCTGTAATACATTATGATATTGAATCTCTACATTATCTGATGCAATAGATTTAAGCTGGTTATTTAGCATTTCAATATCTGCTACGCATGCGAATGTCTCTATATCTTTGTCGCTTGCTATATATTTTACAAGCTCTACACCTGTGCTTGCTTTTGATGAAACTTCAAGTCCATCTTCTGTAAAGGATAAATTGATTTCATTCTTATCACCTTTAGCAACAAATAATGAAAGTCTGTCTAATAGCTGAAGTAGAGTTGCTTTATCCACGGTACAGCTGCATCTGAAATCACAATCAATAAAATCTTTTATATCCTTTGCCGGATAATCATCAATGCAATCCATAACCTTTCCATATACCTGGCAATTTGAAGAGGTAAACAATAAAGTATCTTCATTAGCATATACCTGTATGTCGTTGTCTGTAATAAGTGTAAGCAAGTCCATTAACTCCGCAGGTATAAGTCTAGGGGTCTCCCACAAAGCTTCATCCACCTTACAAAGCTTATATGTATCAGAAGCTATTGTATAGTTGCCTCCGCAATAATAACCTGTAAGACATGGCTCTTCCATTGTTAATGCTAAAGATGCTTTTGCTGAATTAACAATATTAGTTATAGAGCTAAGCTGTATATTATCGAGCTGTTCTAGTGTAGAATCATTTCTCGGGTCTGGGAACTTAATTACTTCTCCTTCTTCTACCGGCAAATCAATATTATATGTTCCATTTCCGGTAAACTGTAAATAGTTGTCCTTCAGCTCCAATGTTATATTGTCGCTAGTTGTCTTTGCTACTAACTGGCAAAATACTTCTGACATAACTGTTGCATAAAAGTCATTTCCTTTTACGTCGTTCTGTATAACATACAAGAAATTCGTCATATCTGTAGTTGTCAATGTTAATGTATTATCCTTCAGCTCTATAGCCATCATAGAAGTAAGTGGTAGAATTGAATTGTTTGATGCCCCTTTTCTTGCTCTTGCTACCATATCTTTGAATAATATAGTATTTAATGAGATTTTTGTTCCTGCTGATTCTTTCTTAGTTACCTTTTTTGCCGCCATTAGAATTCCTCCTTATTTAATCAAATCATAAAACTCTTGTCTAAGTGCTCCGCTTGTCTTAAATACGCCTTTACAGCATGCCGTCTTTGTTCTGCTATTAACCTTTTTAATACCTCTTGCTGTCATGCAACTGTGGCTTCCTTCAATTACTACAATTATGTCCTCTGTATTAAGTATGCGCTTTAATACTTCATATATGTCTGTTCCTATACGCTCTTGCAACTGAAGTCGCTTCGCACACATATCTGCTATCCTTGCTACCTTTGAAAGTCCAATTACCTTTCCATTAGGTATATATCCTACATGCACCTGCATATCATACATAAGTGCCATATGGTGTTCACAATAACTGAATATATCAATAGGACCAATAATTACAAGATCTCCTGTCGTAGTGTCCTCGAAGCACTTGTCAAACATCTTAGCAATTTCTTCATTGGTATACTTCATGCCCTCGAACACTTCGTTATACATCTTTGCTACTCTCTTAGGAGTCTCTATCAGCCCTTCTCTATTAGGATCGTCACCTAAGGCTTCCAGTAGCATCTTAACAGCCTGCTCTATTTTTTCGGTATCAATAGTTCTCATATTATACTCCTCTCTCCTGTGGATCCCATATGTATTTGTGCATCTGCAACTGAACTTTACAATCATATAATTTCTTGTCTATTAGGTACTGAACTATATCAGATGCTTCTATCTTACCAAATACAGGACTGAAATATATTTGCGGTTTCGATTTAATGGACTCAATAACTTCTAATGCTGCATTCAGATCCTCATATGAACCTACTACGAATTTCAAAACATCGTCTTTAGTGAGCTTATCTATAATGGATTTATTCATGTAGTGCTCCATCCCACTTGAAGGACATTTATAATCCATGGTGTAAAATATGTCTGACATATACTTATAGTTTCTTCCATACACAGGTTCCCATCTACCCAAGTTTAAAGGTTCTTTCGTCCCATTCGTCTCTACATTTACTGAATAACCTTCATCCAATAAAGCATTTAATAACTTTTCTATTCCCGGATGTATAAGTGGCTCCCCACCAGTCACCGTCACATTGGTTACTTCAAAAGATTTTACTTTCTCAAGTATCTGCGGGATGCTCATTTCGGTATAATCAGTTCCTATACAAGCGTACTGTGAGTCACAATAACTACACCTAATATTGCACCCAAACAATCTTATAAATGTACACGGTAGTCCTGCTCTCTTTCCTTCCCCTTCAATAGATCTAAATATTTCGTTTACTCTCATTCGTCTTCCCTCACATATTCTGCTATATTGCCTTCTGATTCCTGTACAGTCACCTTCCAGCACTCACCTACTTTAATAATGTCATTCACCTTATCACATATCCACCTAGCCATGTTCTCAGCTGTAGGATTTCTATCAATAATAACTAAGTTAATATTATGATGGTCTAATACATCATGTATTTCTTTCTTAATATGTGTGAAATCAATTACCATACCATAATCTGTAAGAGTCTTGCTTCTGCAATATACAGTTACAATCCAGTTATGCCCATGCAAGTTCTCACATTTAGATTCATATGGTAATGTCAAACAATGTGCTCCTGCTATCTCCATTCTTTTTGATACGTAATACATCTATATTCCTCCTTAGTAAATGATTTTATTTCTCTCCGCATATTCTTTGTATAACATTTTTGCAGGTTCCCTATCTACTAATATAATGTCTAATACATCTGGGTCCTTTCTTCCTTCGAGTATATATTTATAAATATAGTCATCTCTAAACCCTATCTTTTCCGCATCCTTAGGAAAACCTGAAACATATACAGTCTTAATATTTGCCCATATAATTGCTCCTAAACACATTGGACATGGATATCCAGTTGCATATAATTCACAACCTGATAAATCGTAAGTGTCTAGCATCTCGCATGCTTCTCGTATTGCTAATATCTCTGCATGAGCCGTTGGGTCGTTATCCTTCAACACTCTATTAGAGGTTATTTTTATTATCTTTCCATCTTTAACTATTGCTGCTCCAAATGGACCTCCTATGTTTTGCTCCATTGTTATTCTGGCTTGGTCCACTGCTAGCTGCATTGCCCTTGAATTATAATATAAATTAGTCATCTCATATCACCATGCTTTCTATGATTCTTTATAGCAAACGCTTCTAATTCTGATGGCTTATAATTGTATAGTACCTTATAGGTTCCTCCTTTCTCTTTTATTACGTTCTTAGCCTCCGGCAATGTTTTTACGATAATTATTTCTCCTGTAGATGTGGTGCATTCATAGTTCAATGTAGTTGCCATATCAATTCCTCCTATCTTCATAATGTGCTCGTAATAAATTGACCAATTAAATTCACCCACAACACTTTTATCATCTAAATATACATCTGCTGGTATCTTTCCAGTAACTCCATGCTGAAATAAGTCTTCTGAAAAGTATCTCCATAATCCGCTATGCTTCAGCTTATTGACCGCTTCTGTATAATAAGGTTCTGCTCTTGCCGTCCATAATATAAGTGTGCATCCTGCCTTATATAATAACGGTATATAGATTTTTGCGTCCTCTGTTATTTGACCAGTAATATCATTAGTAATCGTTCCGTCGTAATCTATTGCTACTATCATAAAACTTTCCTCAGTGCTGCTGAAAACTTTGCGTATCTATATGCGGTCTCACTATAAGTGAATATCTGTATATTTGGTCTACCTGCATGATACCCATATAATGAAAATCTCTCACATATGGATTGTGGTAATACATTGGGTTTAACTGTTATGGTAGGACCTATTGCATCTCCAATTAGATTGTCCCCTTTAATTATATCTGCTAAATACCAGCTTCTATATCTAATAGCTTCTTTTAATTCCTCAATATCGTAAGTATCTAGTACCTTATCAAAGTGCTGTAATATATATACAGGAGCTGTCATAGGGAACTGATTTTTGTCGGCATATTCTTTATATCTAGCTAAATTCAAATAGGACTGGTCTTCGGTGTTGCTCTTAAAATGGCTCCATCCGTCCTTTCTTACTCCTACGACCGCCAAACCTGGATATGAACCTAGTTGCTTATTTAAACACGTTACGAATGCCAATGTATTATTCTTAGGTATATCGTAGTAAGGAAATGCGCTAACTGCATCTACAATACATAGTCCATCATCTTGCTTATAAAATGATGAACAAGATGTCTCATATAAGCAATACAGATTCACCTTCGGTATTAAACGACTCTTTGGATAATTACTAACTAAGTTTTTCCATCTGCGTGTGAACGAACCATTCCATCCAGTAACTTCTATTGGATTAAGTATTGAGTATATTATGCTTTCCATTCCAACCGAAGCCGAACCTGGTATGAATAAAATGTCGTAATCTTGCAATCCAAATGTGTTTGCAAATTTAGTACGAACACTTGAAAACAGTTCGAAAAATTCTTTATCTCGATGATTAAAATTTGGACATACATAATCATCAAATACTGTATTCGGACCAAACATTATTATTCCTCCTCATCATATTTCGCAATAACTGTTCGTATCTCGTTGTCCTCATCTGGGCATCTATAGATTCCATCTTCTAGTTCTGGTGCAATATGCTCTTTGATATATTTCATATTCTTATCAATTATGTCTTTATCAAATTCATATCCACAATATGCGAATGCCACAAACTTTCTAAAACAAGGTTTACAATTCCAGCACTCTTTTAAATTCTCGTCTGGGTGATAACAACTTAAAGACCCATTAAATGCTTCCTCTAGTGTTCCACCCTTATCTAAATACATCTGAAGCATCTGTGCTTTCGTGTACTGTCTAAACTCTGTTATTATCTTTATATTCTTACCATTAGGTATCCAAGATTGCGGCTGATACAAATAATTTAACAGCTCCTCTGCTTTGTGCTGAAACTCTAAAGATTGGTCTTTGGATCTGTCTCCTGCGGTTGCTCCGTAACACAATTCAATGTCCTCATCCCCTGTTATGTTGCAAACAACCATTAGCAAATACAGATTGCGTAAAGGTATAATTGCATCATCTCTTTCCCATTGTCCAAGAGGGAAATCAACTATGAGTACATCACTATTCTGCTTCTTAATCTTTTGGATCTCTGATTCTGAATACTTTGTGTGCATATCCACATATAATCTTAGATCTGGATTCCACAACTTATCAATCAGCCAGCTATCCATCCCTCCGGAATATAGTAAAATTTTCTTCATTAGAATAACCTCCTTTTTCTGAATTTTACCTCATTGTAGTGTGTGTTCTTACTTTTATCATATAGGTAATGAATATTGAAACAAGTTCTCTGCTTATAATCTTTACCCATATCATCTAAATTTATACCAAAGTTCTTACAATACTCCTCTAATGATTTAAGTCCTTCTGGAGGAAGTGTTGCTTTCAATGTTTTGCATTCATCACCTAAATATACAATTCCATAATCTGTTAATATACTTCCATTCGCACCTGTCATTATCCAGCTAGTTGCATCCATACTTGTAAATGGATATTTAATTGCATTTGATAGTGTAGCACTACCCAAACAATGTATTTTAATGTCTGGGTGCTTACTATGACTTATTACATAAAAACATTTCTCGTACCAATCTTCTCTCTGCTTATTAGTGATTTCTTTGCTCCCCGAAATACACATATATTGCAAATCTTCGAAGTCTAGGAATCTTCTTAAATTATCAAAACTCTCTCCCATATGGAAAACAGGTAATAACTTCTCAGGAGATTTGACATGCTCTCTCATATATAAATAGTTCTGCCATGTTTTCTCGGCGCTTATTTTAACGTGCTCTGCGGTTTTGGGTTCTCCCCATTTACCTGGTATGCTGTCTAATGCTATTGCGTAATCAATATATTCATCATTATCGTTTATCCATTTAATATATTCATCAATATCAAGGGATCCGCCTTTTCTATGGAATGTAAATTCTCCGTTGTCTATGAGTAACTTACCTGTCCATCCGTCCTTCTTATACTGAAACCATTTGTTAATCTCTTTTCTATCATTAACATACGACTTCAATACATTACATCCCAGATCTTTCAAAAGTTCTGTACTCTCTTGACACTGAGTACCTGCAAAATAAAAATCAAATGCCATTATCTTTCCTCCATTAAAGTTCTACTCTTTCACCGTACCAACATTCTGTGACTTCTACGTCGCACTTAATAGGAATTGTTAATCTGTCTTCTGCTGCTTCGCTCATAAGTTTCGCAAACCTTTCGGCACATTCTTTAGCATTCTCTTTAGGACATTCAGCAATCAGTTCGTCGTGTACCGGAATAAGTAATCGAAATCCTAATTCTTTGAGTCTTTCATCATTTCCTACCTTTATCATCGCCAGCTTACTCATGTCTGCGGCACTTCCTTGAATTCTACTGTTAACACATTGTCTGCTTGCGTCTGCTATTTTTCCTCCGTTGTCTATAATGCGAATTCCTTCTTGTGCTGCCTGTTGAAATATTACTTGTTTCTCGCTACCCCATACACCTTTTAACATCTTTAAATATTTGCGACATATATTGTCTGGAACTTCGTCATATTCTGGTGGATTCATATCATCGAAGTCTAACAAATCAACTGAAGCACTTCCTCCATCTTTCCATTCGAATTCATATTCTTCTAATTGTAAATCTGGTAATCTACGCTTCCTACCCCATAAAGTTGTCACATATCCTAAGTCTTCTGCCATCTCTATACTATCTTTTTCAAATTTAGGTATTGCTGGGAATCCTTTGAACACACTGTCTTTTATTGCTTGTGCTTTCTTTGTAGTTGTTCCGAGCTGCTCGGCAATAGAGGGAACTCCTCTACCATACAATACTCCAAGCAATATGCTTTTTGCTTGCGACCTTCTATTTTTTCCTTCTGGATTAGTTGTACCGTCAGACCTAAACTCGAGGCAATTTTCATAAGTTGTATTAAACGATAATGCTGCGATCTCTGCATATAAATCCTTTCCTTCCTGATATGCTTTTATCATTTTAGGGTCTTGGCACATCTGTGTCATGACTTTTGGTTCCTGCTGAGATTCAAGAATAGTCGCTAGACATTAAAACGTATTGAGTTTTAATTCGTATCGACTTTTTCATTTAACCACCTCCTCTAAATACCATCTAATATTGTTAATGTAGGTTCTATTCTCAGGTCTACCATAAAAACAATAACCTTTACTAATACACATCTTAATCTTACTTTTATAAACGGAATAACTATAAGGGAATGGGTGATAATTTTCATACCACCATTTTCCTGCCTGTATAAAATTGTGAAAATGGTGCTCTTTCCCGTCTACAACACAGTAACATCCAACAGACCGTGTATCCCCATTACCAAAATTATGATTTCCTTTTGCTTTATCTGATAATTTCTTTTTATGCGATTCCGTGAATGGGTGTTGCTTTCTATATTCTTTCATACTGTTGGATATTTTAGTTCTAACTTCATCTGTACGCATCTTAGCATCATGCTTAGCTCTGGCTTCTGCATTAAACATTATATTTGTGTGACCGTCAGCCACCATATTATAGCCTTCTTCTATGCAATTGAAGTATTTAATATAATATTTCTCTAGCTCGTTAAGCTCTTCCTTTGTAGTAGCCTCGCAAACAACTTCAAAATCAAAATTATCTATTCCATATTTTCTAATGGCTCTGTGAAAATGATTTTTACTGCCTTTCTTTGCACTCTGCACATGCCCTGATTTTCTGGCTTCTAAAGTTCTAACAGTCTGCCCGATATATACTTTTCCATTTATTTTATTAGTTGCTTTATATATCAACATCGCTACACACCAAAAATAATTTTCTCGGATTCTGTTCTTACAGTTACAATTTTACAAGGTTTAGAATCTACTAATATTAGGTCTCCTTGCTTTAATTGTCTAGCAGATTGCCAACCATTTGGTGTATCAATACTGCACCAGCTGTCTACTACAAATTCATCAGTATCCGAAGTTATGACTTCTTCTTTATTTGTCGCTTTAAACATCTGTCTTATATCTTTATTATGCGAAGGTATATTCTGCAAGTTTGGATCGCTGCTGCTGAATCTTCCTGTTCTTGCTCCATACTGATTAAAGCTACAATGTATTCTGCCGTCCTTTGGATTAACACATTCAGGCAACTTGTCTATATATGTGCTTACTAGCTTTGACATTGTTCTATAATCCAATACTGCTTTTGCTATGGGATTGTCTAACTTGGTTAATATATCTACTCCTGTTCCTCTAGGTGCCTTCTTGTCTGGTGATTTTAATTTTAACACATCGTAAAACAGCACCGCAAGCTGTGTGGGACTTCCCATATTTATAGGATCATCAAGTTTATGGTCAGGAGTTTTAGCCTTATAAGCATCTATCTGAGTTTTATATTTATCGCATTCTTTATAAAATTGCTGCGTTTTCTCTTCTAACAGCTTATTATATCTCTGGGATAACTGCTGCTGATATGCTGTGTCGAAATCTACTCCAATATCTTCCATATCTGCTACAACAGAAATGCAAGGCATTTCTATATTCTTAAATACCCAATACATATCTCTAATGTCTTGTCTCTCGCTGTCAGCTCTTAAGTGCTTTCTTTGATAGTTACACAACTCATATGTTATAACTGGGTCATGTGCTGCATATAAATATCCGGTGGTATATGGTATATAGGTAAATGGCACTTTGTCGAATAACGAATCAAATGTGAACGCATCACCTTTTCCTTTCAATACATATTTCTTATGTAAGGGTTTCAATGAATGAGTTGGTTCATTTTCATTCAGTATCATTGATGCTAAATATCCGTCCCATGTGCAATAAATGTTCTTTAATCCATTCGCTCTGAGAAATCGCATATCAAACTTGGCATTGAACATATCTATATCAGGTCCTGCTTCTAACAATCTCTCAAACTCTTTCATTACCACATCTACATCAAGCTGCTCACTCAGTCTCTGCTTAGTTATGTAGCTGATGTGATTAAGTGGAATATATGCTCCTTTCTCATCGGGTGTGTAAATACATATTCCTGCTAATGTGTTCTGCAACGGATCCAACCCATCAGTTTCTGTGTCAATTGAAATATACTGATTAACAATACAGTTATCTATATATTTCTGAAGTCTTTCTAAATCTGTAATAACTTCATATTCATCTTTATACTGTCCTAATTTTGATTCTACCAGTGATCTTATCTCATTGATATGTGCAATTAGATTGTTGCCCTTCTTCACGGTGGAAGTTGCTTTTGCTAATGTTTTTGATTTAGTTATTACCTTTTCTGCTTCTGCTCTGCCTTTTCTACTAGGCATTTCAAATAGTGCCATTATATGTCCTCCTGGTATACTGTGGGTAAGGATTTGCACCTTACATGATGAACTCACATCTATTTGTACCTAACAATTCATCGTGAACGTCTACCTATTCCGCCACCACAGTACGAACCTACCTACTTAAAACTCATCTTCATCACTTCTACGTCTGCTTCGTTTCTCTTCTGCGTGTACAGATCTTCCACCTCTACGTGTCTCCTTATTGCGTCTACGTGCACGAGGTCTTTCTTCTTCATCCTCATCAAACGGAGGTTCGTCATCTTCCTGTCTCTTGGACTTTTTGCTTGTGCGTCTTCTTACAGGTTCCTCCTCGTCATCGTCATCATTATTGCCACCGCTTGGAGGAAGTTCTCCAGTATCCAAATAATATTCCATATCATCTATGGTAGCATCGTATACAACAGATCCAAGGATATCCGGTACTTCTGGCAAATCTTCAAGTGTTGTATCATCCTCATCTACTTCAATAATATCATAAGTTGTCTGCTGGTCTCCCTTCGCACCATTTCTTTCAATTTCAAAAATGTGTGAAGGGAAGTTATCATATCTTCTAAGTAACTTCTGAAGCTTACCAATATATGCCTTAGGTCTTTCAAAAAACTGTATCTCTTCAGCATTTATATTGTACACAGGAATAAATACTCTTACGCTTACACTTGCTTTACTTTCGCACAATGGACAATCTGTTATCGGGTCATTGTAAGCTCTTAGGCAATTAATATGTCTATTAGGATATTTAGCATTTTCTCCTACCTTAACCTTATGAGTGTTATAAATGTAATTGTTCAAGTCATCTTCATCAGCTATTAGAATCCTAACTCTCTCAACATCTCCATCATCCTGAAGTCGGAAATAACTGATTTTATTTCCTCCACCACTATTGTACTTGTCCAAGTCGTTTAGATTTACTCTACCCATTATTTGTCACCTTTTCCTTTCTTATTATTCTTTGCTAACTGTGCATTATATGCCTGAGTTAGTATCTTCTTAATTGTGCTGCGAACTTGCTGAGTGTCCTCATTAAATGTATATCTTGCTGAATAGAAACCTGTCAGTGTCTGCTGTGGAACCAACGTTTCTACATCAACCCCTCGTGTGTCTAAACGCAATTCGTGCTTAGGGTAACTCATGTGCATGAACATTTTTCCGCCTGCCCTAAAAACCTTTTGCGCCATATCCTTAGCACCGTTGTTCTGCCTTCTCTGTACATAGTCTCCACCAAGATCTGCTACAACCTGTATTGCATAATTCTGTAGGTCTGTTGAATCAAATGTGGGTCTCTTAGGTGCTTTTGTCTTAGGAGCTTTCTTCTCCTTCTTTTCCTTCTTCTGCTTAGGAGCTTTCTCCATCTCCTGCTTTGCTTCTGCAACCATTTCTTCCACCATGTCTTTGAAAGACGTTGTGGGTTCTGCCTGTGCGTCTACCATTTCCTGCAACGACTTTGAGTTGTTCTTATTAAGTTCCTTGGTAATCTTCTTAGATGCTTCTACGTACTTGTCGGCTTCCTGCTTAGAAGTATCAACTTCTTCAATATCCTTCCACCATCTCTTTACAGTGCTAGTTGAAAGATTGGTAACTGTTCCGTCATCCTCATAAGTAAGCTCGTAATTGATAATCTGTCCGCCCTTCTCGTAGGTATCGGTGATTTGCGCAATGCGTCCATTCTGTTTGTTCTGGATTCTTCTCATTTAAAATTTCCTCCTTAATATGAAATTCGTGTGGTATGAGTGTACTTTCGGCAATGCCAATTAAGTACATTAACATTATACTAAATGTATCAAAAAAGCACAACCTTTTTAGAATATTTCGGCTAAATCTCTAAACTCCAGTAAATTCAAGTCATTTATGTCCTTTTTGCCCTCTGGAAATACGAATTCTGTAATTATTTTGTTAGGTAAGTTCTTTTTTAACGTATCCCGTGCCCTGAGCCCTGCTTCGTCATTATCTGTTGCTAATATGTACTTTCTTACTGGTAGCTTTCGTAGCTGTTCAAATTGTAGGGCATTACCCAACCCATTTAATGCCACTGCTACTCTACCAAATTGCCAGCAAGTAAGTGCATCTATCATAGATTCGCATATTATTATTTCCTTGGGAAATTGTTCCAGTTGATATATCTCATACAATCCATAAAGTGGCTTCTCTGCTCCTGCTGGGTAATTGAAGTATTTCGTGCGTACAGACCTGCGAGCGACGAACAGGCAATTGCCATCTTTATCTCTGATTGGGAATGTAATACAATGGGTCTTTTTATCATATCCCAGATCGAATAATTCAATGATATCTTCATTTGTTATACCTCTTTTCTTCCAATACGGATGATAATATCTGTAGCTGTCTAATTCCTCGGCAGAAACAAAATTACGAGTATCTCTACGATTATAAGTCCTATCCAAATCCAAATCGACATCTTTACGTTCCCCCAATCTAACTGTTGCAAAATTTCTTACCAACCATTTCCAACCCCAGCTGCCTATTATATCCTCTTCGTGTCCAAAGCAAAATGAAATTACTTCCGGCAATGTATGAACTTGCCCACACGCAAAACAATGAAACAATCCATCTGACTTCCTAATACCTGCTGAAGGTTTCCGCTCTTGCCCATCCCCATGATATGGACACTGTATCTGCAAACTCTCTTTGCTACCTAGTCCACTCTTCTTAGGTGGCTTCTGCAATAAATTGATTCCATTATTATGAAGCTGGCGCCTAAGTTCTTCTATTATATCTTCAAGTTCTGCATTAAATAAAAATTCATCTATCTCCATATTTCCCTCTTACCTATGTCTCTAAATCTGCTAACATACATTTTTACTTCAAACAAATAAAACTCTCTCATATCTAATGGTAGCTAGGTTATCAAAACATATCTTCGTCGGTCTCCATCTTAGGTCTTTTTCTCTGACGTTTCTCTGTGGGTTCTTCCTGTACGATGTCATCATCTGTTCTTATGAATTTAAACTCTCCTATATCTGGGTTCCATTGATAATTGATATGTCCTCCCACAGGACCAAACCTCTGCTTCTTAATTCCAATCTTTAATACACCTTCCTTTGTGTGCCTTAAAGACAATACTTTGCTGGCATTTGCTGCTATTCCGTCACTGTCCTTAATATTCTCAAGATCCGGTGTTCCTCCGTCTTCCTCTTGTGTATCTTGTACTACTCCGCTCCTGTTTGCCTGAACAACTACAAGAATCGGTATTTTTAGCTCTATGGATAAGCTCATCAAATCTTCAGATATGTTCGTTAGGGTTGCTGTCTTAGTATCACCTCTTTTGCCTCTCTCATCTGTTAGATATGTTATACCATCTATTGCCAGCATATGCAAGTTATTTTGTTCTACCCACTGTTTTAATTTGCCTACTGTTATTTTCTTATCAAAATCTAATGGTGTAGCCACTTTGAATTTATTCTTGCGGGAACTAAGTTCTTCAATATATTCTCTATACTGCTCTGCATCTACTGTATTGTTTGCCCACATAAGACCCTTATTTGAAAATCCTTTGTACAGCGTATCAAATCTGTATCCAATACTATTAGGACTCATCTCTGGGCTTATGTATCCGATATTGAATCCTAATTGCCACACATGAGTACATATTTTCTCTGCTACAAATGATTTACCGTTGTTAATACGTGCGAACACCACTATCAACTCTTCTACTCTTTCTATGCCATGTATTAAATCATCTAACTCTGGGAATCCGGTAGTAAATGTCCATTCGTCTTTATGGTCTCGTCTCTCTATATAGTCGTTATATCTTTGCATTGCCTGAGATACAATGTCCACCGCTGAAATACTTTGCTTAGGCTGAAGATCTTTAACTGCTTGAAGCATATACCTTACAGCTTCATTTGCATCTGTCTTCATCATCTTCGCCGCATTCTTAAGTACAGGAACTGATTTATTAAATGTCCATTCCTCGCATATGGTATCTACCAAATATTCGTCACTCTCAGTAACTTCCACAAGTTCCACATCTGGGAAGTTAGAAAGGAATGTTGCTTTGTCTGGTACGTTTCCATATTTTCTATAATGCTCCATTATGTAGTTGTATTCGTCTAAGTATTCTGGAAAATATTCTTCTGTTAAAAAGTTATCTTCGATTATAGATATATTCTTAGTTAGCAATACCTTGCTTAATATTTGTAATGCTGCAACCTCTATCATTTATGTCTCCCTTCCATCGGTTCCTTCAAGCTCTACTATTATCGACGCTTTGTAGATTCTGCTTGCCAATCTAGGTCCTAACACATTTGTGATTCCTTCTTCGTCTGTTATGTTACCTGTGTAAATATTACTCTTTTCCGCTAACATTCTGCTGTCAATTAAAATCGTTAGCTGCGATAAATCGTAATTAGATAATGTGTCACATGCTATATCGTCCCACACCACCAGGTCGCACGTTTTTAGCAATTGCTTGTATTCGTGTGTTAATGGGTTATTGAAATCTTTTAAGTCTGCTAATAGTGCTGGAACGTGTACAAACAACGCTCTTGTTCTTAATCCATTTCCATCCCATATTCTCTCGAAATATTTGTGCATAAGTTTAATTGCCCAGCTTGTCTTTCCATTTCCAGTTATATTGCTAGTTATATACAAGTTCTTGCCCTGCTTAACAAACTCGTAAATGTTATCTTTTAAATCTGCCAACTCCTCAAACATTTTTCTATCATGTGCTGTTGTGGGTTTTAATTTTATTGGTTTTTGCTTGGCTTTTGGTAGTCCACTGTTCTGCATTAAGTAATTCATCTCTAAGAACTTAATACAGCTTGAACAGTTATTGTCTTTCTCAGGTCTTGTACAAATATCTTTGTACCAACATTTGTCGTTAATATTCAATCTGCTCACCTCTTTCTTCCATTTCTTTCCACATACGTTCTGTAGCTTCTTTTTGTTCTTTTGTGGCACTTACTGTTCTTACTCCTTTGTTACACGGTGAATCTATTACACTCTTCTTTTTGTCGTTGCCATAACTTCCTTCTAGTATTAAATCAATATTATTCGTATCTTTCTTTTTTTCGTTTTTACTCTTGCTAATAAAAAAATTAAAACCTGCTTTCCATGTTCCACCAGTTTCACCAGTTAAAAATGGTGTATTGTTGGCTATTGTACATGCTTCTGTAAAATCATCTACTAAATCATCGAATGTAAGATTGTTATGCTTATAATCTTTAACTAGGCATGCTATTAAGTCCATTTTATTATCGTTTAAAACTCTAACCTTTGGTAATTTAGTGCATATATCGTTATAAATTTCTGCTAACTGAATTGCTTGTGTTTTAAGAATTTGATTATTAGAAATTAGCTGTGTTTTTCGACATTGGTTATTAATTTTTACTTTTATTTTTTTATTATTACTATTATTACTATTAGTGTCCTGTTTATTTATATTATCATCAATAATAGTATTAATAGGCTCATATACTGAGACGTAATTTTTTACGTCTGGTCGTGTGACCAAAAGTAATTTTTTACGTCTGGTCATATACTCTTCATCATCTTCTAATTCTTGCAATAAAAACTTATCTGATTTTAAAGCGCTTGCTCTTTCCGTAATTCTATAAAATGATTTAGAACCTCTATTAGAATCATTAGCAACTTTTTCAAGTTCAATTAATTTGAGATTAAGTAATTTAGAAAATCGTTTAGTGAGCATTGATTCTTTAATACGTAAAATTGGCAAGTCTTCAAGTAGCACAGTTCTTTCAATATGTGCAAATGATGTTTTTAATGGGTCATTTTTAAATGATATGTGTTCAAACTCGGGTCTTGCTTGTGCCTGTGATATATAATCAAGTATAAATAAGTCTGTTATATCTAAGGCACTGTCTGGATGCTTAGAATTAAACTTCAATAATATTTCTTGGTTAAAATCTAATATCGAATATCTCACTATTAGCTCCCTCCATTACAAATTCTAAATAACTCTTTTCAACAATATTTTTAATGTTTGTGAAATAAAAAATGTTATGGAAGTAATACAGGGGGTTTACTTCTCATAACATTTTTTATAATCGTATGCGGTTGTCTTCTTACACGGAAGGCACTCCCCTGCAAGTTCCAACCGCATCTCTAAATTCTTTCTCACACCACATAAGAAGGAATCTAAGACAGGACTTTTATGTCCTATAAACATAATACGAAATGGTATATTTTAAGTCAATACATTATTTTCGTTTTCTATTGCCCTTCATATCATCCACAATGAGTGCTATCTCTTCATCGCACGTTGTATATATATCATCCCATAAATGTTCCCATTCCTTTCCAACATTTACGGTATCCGTATTAGGTACGGATCTTTCTTCAGTTCCTTCTACGCTTACATAATGCTCACCTACCTTCAATGTTAGTTTAACTCTTGCTGATATTGAAGTTGTTGGTGCTTTAGGTGTGTAGTTATCTTTCCTTCTTGCCATGTTCTTTCTCCTTATAATGATTCAAATGTTAGTTCGAGCTCTTCTAGTTTCTCGCTTATGAATTTTATATTCAGTTTCTTCCATTCTTCATATAATTCTTTTCCAGCATCTTCAAAGTTCATACTTAATGGGTTCTCATTCTCAAATGCTTGCTTTAAATCTTTAAGTTCTTCGATGGTAGCATATACTCTATTAACTTCTTTCAACTGTTCTTTCGTCATCCTTATACCTTCTTCACTTTTAATACTTCTGTGACCTTAGTTGTTCGGAATTTATCTAATCCTATTTGCAACTTCTTAGGTATTTCTCCTTTATACATCAAATCTTCAAGAACATCCACATCAAAATATTCTTTAACTTTGATACATGGAGCAAATTCTTTGTGCTTGTGCATATATTCAAGCATTGCTTCTTCATCATATACATCTGATGTACGTTCTGAATATTGAATTGTGGTATCATTCCACTGAACTTCATTTAATCCTTTTTCTGACATAATTGCTTTAATCTGCTTGTTAAGCTCTGCTTCTTTCTTTTTAGCCTCATCATAGATAAGTTTCACCTCTACATACTGTGATACTAAATCTGTAAATTTCACGGTCTTTTTTGCCATGTTCTTTCATGCCTCCTTCTTTTTCACATATTTCTGAGTTACTGTCCCCATTGCTCCGTTTCTACCAATAGGACGTGTATTCTTGAATTCTATCAATTTTTGTACTGCTTTTGAATCCCAATATCTACAACTCCTAGGGTTGTCCTGCATATAATCTGGTAGCATCTTAGCATATGGGTCTTCTGGGTTGTGTTTTTTGAATCTATACCAAATATTGATAGTTTCTACTGATACCCCAACGAATAATGCAACTTCTTCAATTCTTAATTTATCCTCCATAAATAAATGCACCTCCTTCCATTAAATATTATACTATATGTTTTACTGCAAAAGCATTTCAAGTAGCTGTCTCTTAGATATTTTCTCTTTACCATCTACTATTGCTTCCGCCATAAGTCCTTTCTTATACACGATGTCATGTATTCTTTCATCAATCGTGTTCTTGCAAAGTAAGAAATGCACCTGTAAGTTATGCTTTTGTCCAATTCTATACGCTCTATCTTCTGCCTGAGTTCTGAGTGCCATGTTCCAAGGCTCATCCATAAATATCTCTATAGTTGCTGCGGTCATTGTAAGTCCGGTGCCCATTGCTCCAATGGTTCCAATCATTATCTGTATCTCGTGGTTCTGAAACTTATCAACCAGTAACTGTCTCTCGTGGTCTTTTGTATCCCCTGTTATAACTCCAATGCTATACCTTCTAAGTCTCTTCTTAATAATGTCTGTCATCTGTGTCCAATTTGAGAATATAATTATTTGTTTCTTGCTCTCTACCGCTTCTTCAACAAGTTCTTCCATCCTATCAAGTTTAGCACTCTCCTGAATTTTACTTGAAAGGATTCCTGTGTATCCGGTTGCCTGTCTAAGTCTTATCAACTGTGCTAATGGATTACTGCTCATCGCTATCTGGTCTAAGTTAGAACTTATGTCAGATGCTATCTCTTTATATAACTGCTCCTGCTTAGGTGTCATATCTACATATTCTGTAATATACAGTTTCTCCGGCAAATCTAATACGTCCTTCTGCAATCGTCTAAGCATAATTTCATCTAGCTGTTCCTGAAGCTCGTCAAGATTCTTATATGCTATAACTTCATATCCTCCATATCCACCCATAACACAGTAATGCTGCTTAAATGAGTAGAATGCGTGCTTCTCATATCCAAGCCATTTCAATATTATGTATAAATCCATAGGATTATTCATTAAAGGTGTTCCTGTCATTGCTATCATTGTCTGTGCTTGAAGCTTTAAGAAACCTTTGCCCTGCTGGCTTGAAGGATTTTTCATCTTGTGTACCTCATCTGTAACTATCATTCCAATAGTTCCATCTTGGCACTTCGCAGAAATTGTAGAAACGATATCTTCATTTCTAAGGGATTCTACATTCGTTATTATGAAATAGTTGTCATTTCTATCAAGTGTTCTAGCATCCTCGAGCTTATCCGCATTACTTCCAATCTTATTTCTACGCTGTCCCAAGATGTAGCCAGTTTCATTTGAATGTATTCCAATCTCATTCATCCAATTCCACTTCAATCCATTAACACCACATATGATAAGGCAATGCTTATAACCTCTCTGAAGTTTTTTTGCCACCGCAATATCTATTGCCTGCTTGGTCTTACCAAGTCCCATCTCGTCACCTAGCAACCACCTGTCATAACGCAATCCATATTCAAATGCTTCTACCTGATGTTGAAAAGGTTTGGTCTTGAATTCGAATCCATCTGGAACTTTTGCTTCGGCTCTTGTGAGTGATACATAAGCACCTGAGATATCGAACTCCTCATCAGGAAGTTGCTGTACTAACTTGCCTAGCTTCTCTAGAGGTATCTCCCATTCTTTATCAGTCGCATGCCACCACTTACTAGGAAATGAACGAACTATGTCAAGTATCTTGCTATCATAAGCAAACGATAAATAAGCTGCCCATTCGCCATTCACTTTCTGTGCTTTCTCAATACGTGCTGTAATCATCTTATTCCTCCGATTTAACAACTATAGGATATGCCCATTCTACGCAATTCCCATTCTTAAGCAAATCTATCTCTGCATAACCTATATCTACTGTCATTATAATTGCTGTGTCTGCCTCGAACTGGTCCATTGCCTTGTAGATTGCCTTTACAATTCTGCTATCGATCTGCTTCTCGTCGGTTGTGTTAATAACTGCTTTTCTCATTTCTAATCCTCCTTAAAAATCAAGTGCTCTGAAATAACGTTTTTTAGTCTCTAATTCAAATGCTACCATTCCTGTCAGCTTTATGAACTTACGATTTTCATACTCGAAAATCTGTCCATCTTTTGCTGACTCAAAATTCTTAGTGAATTCCTGGGATCTTACATCTTTGCTAAGTGTTATCATACAGTTACCTCCTTAAATATAACCATCTTGCAATATTGCATTCCATTTGCTTGCTGCATCTGTGTCTATCCATCCCTTATTAACTGCTAACTTAATAAGTCCAGTATCTAAACATCTCTCGTGATATAATGCATCCAAATCTCCTGCCTTTAATAGGTTCCAAATTCTAATGTTCTTCATATCTTAATCCTCCTTGCTGTAAACAGGTACTGTGCATCTAACGCAGTTACCATCTTTGTCAAATAAATCTACTTCCATATAGTTCTGATACATAACATTGATGTGACATTCAGTTGCCTTGTTCCTATCCATCACTTTATACAACTGTTGAATTAAACCTGATCTAACATTTAGAACATTCGTGTTGTTAATAACTGTTCGTCTATTACGCTTCATATACTGTCTAACTCTAGGGTTCCTGTTTACCATGTGGTACCTCCTTATGTGGTGTTATTTACAATGTACAAGGCTTTCGACACCTCAAACGGTACGGTGTTCACATTCGAAATGTCATACTTACATTAAACATTATACTAAATGTTTAGAAAAAGTACAACCTTTTTGATAAAAATAAACAAGTGACCTGAAAAGCCACTTGTTTACTGGGTTTATTCGTTATATTCATTGCTAATTTCGGTCAACATTCCTACTATAATATGTCTTTCTTCGGGAAAATCAGTGCTACTGTATAGAGTCTCTATAAATTCCCTTATTTCTCCACATAATAACTCTAAATAGTGTATTACAGAAGACTTTTCTACCAATTTTAGCTGAAATTGTCGTTTCACGTCGCAATATCTAGTATACTGTGGGAGTATGTCATTTAATTCCTGTTCTACTTCTGTAACACCTCTTATTTCGCTATTACCATATGGCAAATCTTCTCTTTTATAGTTCTCACGAACAATGTATAGTGAAGCAAGTTTTAAGCAGCTATCAAAGGAGGTAATTCCATTCTCTAGTTCTTCAATGGTATTATTTATCTCTTCAATATTCAGCATAGGTGAACCTTTAAACACTCCTCCATCTTTTTCTTGTATTTTTTATGCTTCGCTTCTTGTTCTTCTACAATGTAAACCATATCATACCCTGTGGCTTCTTTATTGAGCCAATAACGTTCTGCTTTCTTTAATTCCTTATCAACATCTGTTATAAGACATTTTATTTTGCTAGCACTAGCTACTTCACCTATGTCCATAGCTTCCTGGTACATCTGCTCGTATAGCTTCTTAGTCTCGCGTTCCCACTCTACCCATTTAGTCAGGGCACTCTTTACTCCATTCTTCTTGGTAGAACTGTCTACATCCTCACGTTTATGTGAATACCAGCCAGCAGGTATTATACTTTCGTTGTCGAACTTGGCTTCTGGTATTAGCATGTTATGATGATTGATGAAGTATCTATTTAGACTTCTATAAGACACATTCTCTGCTAAATAATGATATTCATGGCAACGTTTGTATCCTTCCAATCCCAGAAAATCATAGTAATTAGCAAGTTGGTCATGAAGCATAAGACCGTTAATCATATGCTCATTTATTTTCGAATATATTTCTGCTATTGTCATCTTCTAACCTCCTTAATATCTCGTCTATCTTTTCATCCTGCATATGCAAATGTGAATGGATATCGTTAATTATTTCGTCCATATAGTTCTGGTCTATGTTTAAATCAAGGTTCTGCAGTCCAATAAGGAAGCTCGCAAAACCTAGCAAGTCTAAAAATGTCCATTCCCCATTATTCCCAGAACCTTGATTCGTCATATTAAACTACCTTCGTGATAGCAATATTCGCATCAGTAAGAGTTCCTTCAACTGTGTTGCGAACTTGCAATGTTGTTCCACTCGCACAAGGACAGTAGGAATTATTCTTTCCTACCTGTACCAGAGTTACGAAGCTAGGATTAAGACCTGTGCTCTGTGCCTGTTCCTGAGCAACACCATCTTTGTAAAGCTGTAATGTTGTTGATGCTGCGGCACTTGCATCTACAGACACCATATATACTCCACACTTATTAAGAACGAATGTGTCTGGTGCTGTTCTAGTAACTGTGCAACCTTTCTGTAACGAAGTAGAATTAAAAGGTACATTGCTGTTAGCACTAACTGCTACATTTAATGAATATGCTTCTAACATGATTACTCCTTTCATAGAAATAAGAGGATAAGCATATACCTACCCTCTTATTAGTTAGGCGTACTATATACGCTCGGTTTTTAAGTTAAACATATTTAAGTTAAGAAAGCATCTGAAATCTAAATTAAAAATTTCAGTTGTTTTTAACTTAGACACCTGAGCATCCACATCCGTAGAATGGATTTGCTCCACTGCAATAAGTTGACTGCATAGGATATCTTACTACTCCAGACACTGCCTGAGCAAGCTGTAACTGATTTACCTGGTTCTGAAGTGATTCTATCTTATCCTGAGCTATCATATCTTTGACTGACTGAATCTGTGCTGTGAAGTTAGCATTTGTTGCTGCGTCTCTCATTGCTCCGTCATAGTTGTTCTGCTGGATAAGCATCTTTGTTTCACAGCAGCATTCCTGAGATTTTGCAAGCTGATTTGCCTGACCTACTGCTAATCCTGCAATGTCTCTAGCAAGTTCATCATATCTGTTCTGAATTATACCAAGGGTGTCATGGAATGTCTGATTAGTTGCTGCTACTGCCTGTGCTGTTCCTGCGTTTACCGCAGATAAAATTTCTCTCTGATTTGCCATACTGTTCTGGTTATCAAATCCTCTTTGAACTTCATTAGAAGTTGCAAGGTTTTCATAGCCAATAGCATTAGCGAATCCATTGCCATTCCATCCTCCGTTAAACATTGACATAAGAATTAGCAATCCGAAAATCCACATAAAAGAATTTCCTCCAAATCCACCAGCTCCACCACTTCCAAGAAGTAAGGCATCGCTAGCAGAGAGTCCACCATTTTCCATAGCCATTTTTGTTCTCCTTTCTAGTTATAGTATCTATGTTCCATTTGCGCAATAATGGACTATTTAAGCATTTTAATAAATTCGTCTGGGTCTATATTCATTTGTTTTGCCATATTTCGGAATGCTTGCTCCGGATTGCCATTAGCAGATTGTATCATCGCTTTTAGCTGTGGATTCTTCTCCAGCATTTGATTTACCATTTGCTGAGGATTATTTAATCCTTTGTACATCTGTATCATATTCTGAATATTATTTGGTAATCTTTGACTTAGCGGGTTTAGCTGGTTGAATAGACTGTGCATTGTTCTCTCCTAACATCTCGGCAATTAAAGTTGGCAATTCTGACCTTTTTACATATTCATCAGAATCTAATTTTTGGGTAGCAGGTTGCTGTAACATTTCCTCATACTTGAATATCCTAAGGTTACACATTCCAACGTTGTCGCTGGTTTTAATATAGAATATTCCTTCGTTCTCACTATCCATTAGTAAGGCATTAGAATTAGGTGCTAGCTGAAACGCTTTAGCTCCTTCAATGCCTTGCACCCAGATGATGCTAGGATTCGGATGCGGTTGCGGATACATATTCTGAAAATTATACATGCCATTTACTCCTTGTTATTTTGTATTAACGTGATTATACAAAATAAAAGACCCTGCAATTAACACAGAGTCTTTAGAGTAAATGGACCTTTTCTATATGATAGTTTTAAGAATTATATGGACTAATATAGTGTCTTTTGTATTACATACTACCATGGAATCTAATTCCATATCTTTTAGCGGAAGTCCATCAAATGTTGCTTCCGCTAAATTGTATCTGGTCAGCTTACTTTTTAAAGTATCTATTTGTCCGAACTTATCTACATCTGTATATAAGTGATTTATAGTAGAATCTTCTGTAAATTCTAACTCCGTCCCATCTGTTAATATTAACACTCTTTCCATTTCTCCACCTTCTTTATCTTGTTGCTAATTCTTCTTGTAAGATTTGAAACTTGTGCTGTTGAAATATTCATCTCCATTGATATCTGTATGTTTGTTTTGTCTTTTGCTTTCAAATTAAAACAATCCATTTCGTCTGGTGTGAAGTTACAAAGTTGCCTGAGCTTTTCAAGTTCCGGTACTGTAAGGTCACGAATCTTCAAAAATAAACCAATCCTCCTTTCTATTATACACTAACTGTCGGAGAAGTTGCATATTCTGAACCTCCACCTCCGCTAGGCCAACCGTAGTTGATATATACTTCTGTCTTAGAGGCGCCATCCACATACAAAGTGGTTCTTGCCCAGATGCTATGAGTATCATTGTTAGCATATAGTTGCATTGACATATATACGGAATGAACCGTATCTGTCTTAAAAGGGTGGAATGTATCAGCACCTCGTGTGGCAGATGTATTATAGCCATATTGTCCATTTCTATAGTCAAAGTAAAAAGGTATATTTCCTGTGGTTACAAGATGATCATGTACTTCTCCTCCCAAACTAACTTCAGTCAAATTAGTTCCAGGCACCAATGTTCCTCCGCTTGATATAGCTGTACGAACCCTATAAAGCTTGGAGTCATATACAAGATACTCATTAACTGAATATGCTCGTGAAGCAGTATCAGTCTCTTCTACTGGGGCAATTATAGGTGATTGAGCAGAATCGCCGATTCCTGCTTCTATTCTATCCTCTAAGTCATTCATATTAGCAGCACTGAAAGCATCACCCTCCTGAAGTATGGTTCCTTCATTACGCTGAACGTCTACAAGATACGCATCTCCTCCTCCTACGGGTGTGAGCTTTCTTCTATAAGGGTTATCACTTACTCTGTTTTTCCATTCTTTCTTAGTGAAAGCCATCGTCTATCTCCTTTCTTAGCTTAGTGTGTAGCTATTTGTTGTAGCTGTATTTGAGGTTTTATAATGTGGACTTCCTTCATCAGATTCTGAATAGCAGTATGCCGACAAGCTGAACGAATTAACAGTCACAGTATTTCCAGTGACCGTTATTCTAGCACTCAATGTTGCAGTTCCTCGAGAAGCTTGAATATAAGGTACTGATGAGGCAGATACATTAACACTTGATGTTATTGTGAAAGTTTTGGTGGTCTGACCATCTGCTTTTCCTTTGGTATATACATTTTGTGCATTTACATACCTATAGTCATTGCTCGCTCCAAGGTCTTTAGTTCCTCCAGTATCATTAGCAGGAAATGCATAGGTCTCTGTATTGGTATTGGCTACTCCCGTCGTATCTATATACCTGTATGTGTGGTCTTCTCCAAGGTCTGTTGTAGTCTTAGATGTAATAGTCTTGGTATCAGTGACGGGAAGCTTAAAAGGGTGAAATGTACCAGCACCCCGCGCAGAATTTTCATTCCACCCATACTTACCACCCTGATAGTCGAAATAGAATTCGGTACTATTTTGACCACCTGTTTCTAATCTGGATTTTGTGTCATTAATCTCAGTTCTTACATCACTCTCACTATCGTCTGTATTAACGTGAGTTATTTGACCTGAAGTATAGTCACCAGAATCAGGAAGAACATTTCCTGTTCTTCCATTGAAACTATTGACTCCAGCACTCGGTATACTTTCAAATGCTGCTTCTATTCGGTTTTCTAAATCGTTCATCGTAGCTGCATTGAATTTATCACCTTCTTGAGATACAGTTCCGTCATTAAGAGTAATTGTAGCATTTCTAGCATTTTCTCCTTCAAAAGCAACTGTATATCTGCGGGCAAATTCACTTAGTCTGTCTTTCCATGTCTTCTTAACAAAGCTCATATCTCCTTCCTCCTTATATTAGTCCTAATCCATCAGCATACAACTCATCACCGCAATAGTAGAATGCTCCTGTTGTTTTTAGCCACATCCAATAAGCATTATACAGGATTCTTTCTATGTCATTTATTTTCTGGTAGGTGTTTAATGGCATATCCGGAACCTGTGGTGAAGAAGTATAATGGTAAGGACTCTCTCTAATAATTTTAACATTTTCAAGCAAGTTAATAAAGTACGGTATTCTAGGTATTACATTGCGAGACATATCTTCCAGAGGCAATCCAATCCAAGAAGCTAATAATGTTATGTTGTTTTCTATCCTCTCCAGGTCCGAATAATTAAGAGCACCTTTTAGGTCTTGCTGGTATTCTTCAAATTCTTCTTCGGTATTCTCGTGTGCTAATATTACGCGAGTAAGGTATTCAACTCTATCAACATCTGCCTGTGTTCTATCAAATATGCAGTAAAAGTCTATTTCACCATAACTTATGATAGAATTATTAGATGTCATGTAGTTATCAGGCAATCCAAGGTTATTGTTGAATGACATTAAATTACACCCTCCTCTCCTGTATACAGTTCATATTCTTCCTCTTCCTTCGTATACTTGTAATAATCATCAAGTATTGATTTTCCTGCCATTGTCGCGGTGTCTATGAATCCTCCCGTTAGATCCAATGTCCTCTTGGTAAACACAGCACTGTAATCATTGAAATCTTCATTTGGATTCTGTACTATATGGAAATCATTCATATCATTTCCATCAGCAAGCCATTTAATTTTAATGGTAAGATTTAGATTCAAGTATGTAAGCAACTTCTTTGCCAGATCTATGGATGTCTCCATGTTGCAAAGATTCGTCGTATATGTTGCAAACTTTTCTTCTTCGCCTGCCAACAATTTAGGCTGAGTAGCATTAACTGTATTCTGCACTGTTGAATATGCGTATCCGCTTATAACAACCTCTCCTTCGGATGCTACAGCAAATTGCACATAGTAGGGTCTTGCTGTTGTTATAGTTGCTCCTGTAATACTTAAATCTGCATAAGGCTGTGTGAAATATACAGTATAATTTCCTGGTGCGTATTCTCCTCTAGCAATCTCTTTGCTTTCTTCTTCCTTCGTATAGGTTGTATATTTAACCTCTACTCCATATGTGTAATCATTCTTTGTTACAGTTGTAGAGAACTTACTATCTCTTGGTATATCAGGTCTACGAATCTGACTAGTCTTCTTAATTATAATGTTATCCATGTCGTGAGAGTTAATTATACTATTACAAGCAAATAATATCTCATTAAGAGCTTTTCTACAGGACTTAGGTGTAATTGTTCCATACAATGGTTGATTATATGTTTCATTGTCTATTGTGTAATCTGTAAGTCCTAGCACTTCAAATATCTGCTCTATTACCTCGCCAGCTATCTTTCCGTTGTACACTTCTCCTTCATAGAACATATTATCGTCCATAATACCAACATAGCTCTGTGCTGTCATCTTACCTAAATTAGATGATTCTGAAAATGTTTTCAAGTAATACTTTCCAAGTCGTATCTTTTTGCCGTTTACTATCTCATAAGGCAACATATATTGATTCTTCTGGAAGTATTTGTGCATTCCATCAACATTTCCTAAGTTAAGGTCATTAGTTACATCAATTACTCTAAAGGAAAGTGTATCAATGGATAATACTTTTGATATTCGGTCTGTCTCCTGAACTATTGTTCCCTCTTTTACGTTTGTTTCATCCCATGTAATCATAACACCGAAGTAGAATGATTTCATCTTAACATAATGCTGTGGCAATGTGTTCGGGAATTCTACTATTATTTTAGCATACCCAAATACATCTTCTGGGATAAGCACTAGATTAGTCTTAATATCTATATTTACTATCTTAAGTATTTCATCATCTAAGTTGTAGAAAGTTAATCTGGCTTTCAATGGATGAGCATCTATAAACTGCATCATAAATGCGTAGGAAGCATGCTCTCGTGTAAAGTCTATTACGAACTTTGGATCTGTATCATATTCTCCATTTATATCGCTAAGCTGTGTGTTGAAATATGGAATTATATCTGTAACATATGGTCCTTCTTTTTGCGATACGATAGGAGTAAATAATACATCATATGCGTAAAAGTCTGATGCTATCTTCACTCTTATATTAACAGTGGATGCCGCATTCAGTGTAATACTTACTCCGTCTCCATAGTCTTTATATTCTCCGTTATTAACTTCTAAGCAATAAGTATCATCACTTCCACCCAAAGGACATCCACTAATGTACCAAGTCCCAGCGGTTAAAGCCAAATTTCTAGAGTAGTATGCAGGGTTGTGTTCTATTGGAACTTCGCTGGTACTGTTAACAAGAATGGTGCCGTCTGTCGATTCTACAAACAATATTGAATTCTGATTAAGTGTAGCATTAATGAATGTGTAGGCATTATTAGGATCCACAGGCATTTCTGTATTCGTACCATTAAGAATGTTGAAGTTATGCTCAAATGAAAAATATGGTGAACTAACTTCAGTATTCTTATAGATTAACCTATCAATATTCGTCTGTTGCTGCTGACTATCTGTGGTGCTGAATGATGCATCTTCTTTTGCTGTAGTATCTTCTATATTATAGTCAACATAGAAATTGGTAAATCTTTCATCCATAGTTTATACCTCAGCTCTTCTGGTCGGTGTTCTTCTTGGAATCATTGCTGTACATTTACATGAAAGTCCTTTGTATCTTGTGCCGTCCTCATCAATTAAAAGTATCTGGTCCTGTACACTTGAGAAGTACGCATTAAATGCCACGTCATCATGTGGAAATATTACTTGGTGATAAGCAGTTGGTTCTGACAGCACATCAAACAGTTTGTTATATAAGGCTCTGTCATAGCAAGCTATTTTCATATCATAATTATGATATGTTCCAATTACTTCTCTGTGCAAATGTCCATCTTCTGAACGATAGGCGTACTTATCAAGAATATCAGCACGCCTTTTTAGTTCAGTGATTGCTACCGGATATTGAACTCCATCAATAATTAAATACTTTCTTACCATATTACATACCCTCTATTATTTCTGTGTTATATCCTTGTCTGTGCATCTCGTCCATCATTTTTGGTAACATAAGTCTTGCAAATGTCTCTCCGTCTAATTCCATTGTAACATTATTTACACCAGGATTCATATATTCATCCATAACTGTTCTGAATGCATCCAACATTGTTGCCAAAGGTGTTTCAATATTAGTTCCATTTGTCTGGTCACCTAATACTGCAAGGAACTTATTATTGGGTGGTATAACTGCTCCTGTTGCGAGCTCTGGGAATCTGAATGCACTCATTCCTAAGTTATCTTCGAAGTGCATTATCTCAAGTCTCGGCATGAAGCCTCCACCGCCTCCGCCACCACCTTGTGATGAGCCTCCTCCAAATGTACCAGAGCTTCCACCATGACTATTACCAGATGAAGAAGTATGACTTCCTCCTCCGCCAAGTCCTTCAACCTGTGAGGCAAGCGCAATTACTTCTTCAAGTTCAGCTATAAGCTCTTTAACCTTGTCTATCATCTTATCACAAGATTCAATAACAAAGTCTTCAACCTTCTGTGCGAAATCAGTAACATCTTTGTGAGTAGCTTCAGCAACTTCCTTAGCAACCTTGTGGACTTTCTCGAACTGTTCCTTCCACTTTTCTTCTTTGAACCAAGGAACAACTTTGTTATCCCACCAGTCTTTCATCTTCTCGTCCCACCATTTCATGAGTTCTTCCCATTTCTTGTTGCGATTAGCCTCCCAAGGAATAAACACATCTGCATTCCATTTCTCAGGTGTGAACCATATAAGTACATGACTATCCCACCAAGTCTGCATCTGCTCATCAAAGTTTACGAAGAAGTTTACGAAGAAGTCATTTATAGCAAGTAATATATTATCTTGTAACAATGTGGTCCAGGTATCATAACTGAAATATGTTTCTACCAATGATTGATACCAGGCATCCATGCCAGCTGTTACACCCTCTAAATTGGTGTTTATTTCTTCCGCCATAGTTCCAACAGCTTCTGATGTCTCTGCTGATTTGTCTTCTACTCCACTTAATGAAGTATTAGTGGTAATTGAATAATCATCTACACTTTGCGTAGCCTGAGCCATCTTATCCTGATTCTGCTTTGCAAATATTGATGCTCTTTCTGCAGTTGTCATGAACTTATCATTCATGCTATCTGTAGATGCTTTTGTGGTATCAGCAACCTGCTTAATTCCATTATTCATTTCAGTGTTACGAAGGTTCTGGGCTGCCATGAACAAATCCCATTTACCATTATAACCTTGAAGTCCAAGAGCCGCCAAATCTAATGATTCTCCATTCTTCTGTGCGAACTCTTGCATCTTTCCAATAATAGCATCAATCTGCTGTCCAGTAAATTGCCCAGATTCTGCAAAATATTTCAACTGGTCTGCATTATATTGTACACCTTCACCAACTAGCTTGAACTTATACTGCAAATCTTCATATACGCCACCCATTTCATCAAATGCTGAAATAGTTCCATCACGTATAAGGTTTAATTCTTCCATGAAGCTGTCAAATCCTAGTGCCTTCTGTAAAGGTTCTGGTAAGATACTTGCTATTGCTGCTGCAACTTCTGCGATGGCTTGTGCGAATCCTGTTATTAGTGCATCTATGAGTCCGTGTCCACCGAATATGAGTTTAGCTACATCCCACCAATCAATACCAGAAAATGCTGCTTTAAATATCTCTGTAAAGAATGTAATTAATGCCGTTATGATTGCTGTAGGCTCTAATGAAAGTAAGAATCTTACTCCTGCATTTATAACGTTTGCTAACATGGTTCCTACTGTGGTTCCTAAGGATTCACCATTTAAGGACTTACTCTGGAACGCATTCTGTATGAATATTTTTAATTTCTTACCAAGCAATTCCCAATTCGCATTCGTAAAGAATTCTGAAAGTTCTATCAATGGTGCTTTTAATAGCATGCTTACTGCTGTTCCGATTTTCACTGGGTCTATTGTCTGAATTGCTCTATTAAACATTTCAGCTATCTTGCTACCAAGTAAGCCTACCGGATATCTTTCAAAGAATCCAATGACAGTATCTGCTAATCCATTAAGTAATAATCCTAATGTATGTCCGAGTAGACCCCAATCAAATGTCTCTATACCTTCTCTAATAAGTGTTCCAAGCCACCTACCCATCTGACGCCAATCTAACTGGTCTATGAAACCATAAGCAAACCTTAATGCTGTATTGAGAAGTTCCGCAATAAAATGTCCAATGTCCTTTGCTAACTTCTCATCGCTGAATATTTTATTAAGCTTATCAGCAATTTCTCTTCCAAGCTTTTCTGCCATATTCTTGATATAGTCCCAATCCCATTCAAGTCCATCTAATGGAACTTCTTCTAATCCGAAAGGACTTCCGGCACCTCCGCCTCCGCCACCTCCTAGATAATCTTCTAAATTAGGAAGTTCAAGTTCTGGCATCTCTGCTAACTTTGCCTGTATCTCTTCAACATCTTCTAAAGCAGCTACTTCATCTTCGGCTGTCTCTATTCCTAATACATTCAAATCATCAAATGCTGCTAATTTGTTGTTAGCTTTCTCTTGTGCCTTTGCTAACTTTTCTGCCGCTTTTGCCTGTTTCTCTTCTGCCTTAGCTTGATTCTTTGCATTCTTTTCAGCAGCAGCTGCTTCTTTCTCAGCATTGCTCTTTGTTATTCTCTCTACTTGCTTATCATATTTCTCTTGTGCTTTCTTAACGGCTTTCTCATATTTTTCCTGTGCCGACGTTCCTCCGCCACCACCTTTATTAAGACTTGCTGCATAGTCGGTTGATTTGAAGGTAGCTTTCATATAAGACTTAGCACCAGTTAACTTAGCAATAAACATTCCTACCATCGTTATAACATTTGCTAGTTGCTGCATAAAGCTGCTGAGTATTGGTGCTACTACTGTAAGAAGTGGAGCAAATGCAGTTGCTACAGAACCTTTTACTAAGTTCAAGCTTGATGTAAGTTGTGTCAATGCCACATTAACTGCGTTAGCACCATTATTGAATTTCGCCATCGTCTGGAATCCAGATATCATAGCACTTCTTAATTTATTAAATAAAGAAGTTATGGTAGCAATTCCTAGTCCATAGGATAGTACCTTGCGTATTCCATATTTTAATTTATCTCCAAAACTCTGACCGGCACTTCCAGCACCCTTAATCTTTGAAGTAAGCTGCTGAAACTTGTTCTTTAATGTATCTACAATATTACCAATTCCTGATATACGGAACATTGCATTAGCAAATTGTCCAAAGTGTGAAATACCATTCTTGATAGAAGTTGTTAACCCTGTGAAGCTTGTCGTTGCCTTGTTTATTGCTTCGTCGTCACTCTGAAAAGCAGTAACTTGCTGCTTAACTTTGTTGTTTAAATCTTCTAAGCTAGCTGTTCCTGCTTTTAATCTTGAATTCTCCTCTTCTGTAAAAATAATAGGAGTATTATTAAGTTCTTCTAAATCAGTTTTAAGTGTACGTAATAATGCCTGATAATGGTCGATGTTAGCTTCAGCTTCTCTCCACTCCTCAGAATTGGTAGAAACATGCTGGTCTGCCAATGCTTTCTTTGCCATCTGCGCTTCTAATAATTTTTGACGTGTGGTAGCAATTGCAGCATTGGTAGCATCAAGTTCCTGTTGCCACTCTTCTGCTCCAAGTTTTTTCTGTGACAGCCTATCTACCTCGTCTCCGACTTTACGTACTTCCGATTGAGTCTTTGTCATAGTATCTAGAAGTTTTTTATGTGCATTATCGAGCTTGCTCGTATCCACATTATTTAATATCTTGGATACCTCTGATGATAATTTCTTTGCTTGGGAAGTAACATCTTCTACGGATAAGCCTACACTTAATTGAACATCACCGTTAGTGCTAGTCATTACCCCACCTTTCTATGATTAAACTCCACTATTCCACAAGGACATAATCTCTTCTTCAGCTTCTTTATCAGCGAGACTCTTGTTATCCCAGATGAAATATTGTGGGTTATCACTTCTAAATTTTTGTTCGTGTTTTTCTAATTTCTTGCCTTCCATTATCTTGTTTCTAATACCTACTATAGTAGCCAATGGACTTTCGCCTATTGCTAAGTAATACCCCATAAAAGTCCACCAGTGCAAGTATTCAAGTGTTCTAATCTCTGTATTGGCAACCTTATTTACTGCCGAAGCAATTAGTTGTTGGTCGCCTTGCCAATCAATTAATTTTCTGTGCTTATTTGCACCTACACCCGTGTCATCACCGCAGTTGAAGAACCAATACATCTTTTTAACTGCTTCGTTTAATTGAGCAAAGTGCGTTAAATCTTGTAAACTATTAAAGTCTTCATAAAAGATTATTAACGCACTGTATACTCTTTCTTCTTCATTAAGTTCTATATCATTCATTGCGGCGAAGCAATCTAAAACCATTCTATAATCACCTTTATTAGTAATAGCTAAAGATTGCTCGCCTATCTCAATGGAGGTCGGTATCTCAAACATTATCTACCTTTCGTATATTTAGAAGTATGCTTTTTCATTCTATCTGCCATCTTCTTAAACTCTGAATTGATATTTGCTTCGTACAGCTTAGTTAATACATCAATAATATGTTCGAATCTGAATTCTCCATTAAATGGGTCAAACATTGAACCGCTTGGAGCACACATTTCGGATACATTGCTATCAAAAATTTCATCAAGTATCTGCCTCATCTGTATGTCTATTTTCATAAGGGACTGTGAAATCTTTGTAATAGCTTTTTCATCCTTGGTATCATCTTTATCCAGCTGCTTTAAAGAAGCTTCCTGAGATAACTTCTGTAGCTTAGGATACAGATTATCAAGTCGAGTAATAATACTCATATCCGATGTATTAAGTTCTAAATAACGATTATTGTCACCGTCTATTCTAAATCTCTTCTTGCGTGTTGCAGATAAGTCTATATCTCCGTCAAATACCTCTGTTTCTGCTGCCGATGTATTATTTACTAACTGCTCCTCTTTCTCCGCAATTTTCGTGTTGGTAGTGTTATTTGCAACCGTCTGTGCGTCTATGTCCATAATCTTTTTTCTATAAGCCATGTTGAATATCCTCCTATTCGTTATTTCTCAATCAAATGCTAACATCAGGTGTAAAAATAAAGTCATCTGCCAGCTTGTTTACTGTTCCAGAAGTAATCAAGTTAGAGAAGTGAATCTCCAAAGGCATCTGAACATAACTTGAACCACCTACTGATGTAGGAATTATTGAGCACTGGTCATGTCTAACTGCTTCATAACCATTAGTTGCATCACCCATGAATCCTGAGATTACATATACATTGAATGCCTGGTTGTAATCTGTAATTCTATTGTGAATAAGTGCATCATACAAGTATGCAGAAATCTTTGAACCACCAATAATGTTTGAAGGGTCAAGTGTCTGCTGAGGCTCTGTCTTATTAACATCTGTATAAGTAATTCCGAGAATGTCTGTCATTGTCTCAATGTCTGCATTAAGCTCAATACTTGAATCCTCTACTCTAGTACCAAGTACCTCTCTATTCTGCTCTCCTGAGTAATATGTACCCTGTGAGAATGTAGGTGCTACTGAACCTGTAAGCTGTGTGTAAACACCATCAATTCTTTCATAGTAACTTGTAAAATTAGTTGCCCAATCTGCAGGCTCAGCTGTGAGTTTGGTATATTCCATCCACTCAGCTACTGTGACTAGGGTTTTTCTTTCGGCTCTTTTGCCCTTATCGAGATTTAACTGTTTAGGCATATCATTTTCCTCCTTTAATTATTCCATAACATTTTTGATTTATCCAAATAGTCTATCTGTATCGATATACTATATTTGGCAAGTACCGGGTTTGCTTGAGTATCTACACCATTAAGTCTAGGATTCTCAGTGGCTGTTCCAATTCTCTCTACTACGCAATCTGGTCCGAAGTTTGGGAAGTTCTTCAAATCCTGCTGTTCCTCTATCCACTGTATTAAAGATTGCACATCTAAATATTCTTCTACAGATTCATTAGCTGTAATTTGGTATCTCGCCATTTCCTGATACGCTATTGAACGATAGTCAATTATTGTTAATGTAAATCTTTTATCTACAGACCCATCTATATAGGGTGTATTTAAAGTCTTCTCGTTTGCCTCGGTAATGAATTGCTTATCCTCATCTGTAGCATTGATAAAATTGAAATACAGTGCTGAGTCTGCTACCTTTGGACACGTTAATAAATATTCTATTGTTGCTTGTGTCTTATCAACCGCCATTATCTCTTGCCCTTCTAGCAAGTATGTCATGTACTTGCTTTACAAACTCTTCACGCTTTTCCGCCATCATTGCTTCATCCCAGTGTCTACTTGCCTTGGCTTTGGTATACTGTAGTTGTTTTCCTGTTGGATGTTTTCGTCCATTTTCGTCTGGTAAACTGAACCAGCCAACCACTATACCATTCTCTATAATAGGTATATTTAATCCATATACTTCGCCTTCATAATGATAATGTGCATATGGTGCGGTATAACGAACATGCTCCGGTGTTACTTCTAAATTGCTTAAGTCTGTTCCAAATGGTACATAGGGATCCATCATCTTTGCAAATAAGTTGTGAATCTCTAACATTGCTTCATCATTTACAACTTCATCTAACTTTGCTTGTATGGCTCCTTCATCTATATGTACCTTTGTAACTATTGACTTACCCATTTTATTCACCTACCACATAATAGTGCTTATCGTTTCTACCAATGCCTGTGTTATCTGTAAATCTCTGCACTACAATACATCCTTGAAGGCGTTTATATTTGGCAATTAAGTCAGTAGATCTGTGGTCTTTAACAAGTTCATCAACTTCATCATTTACATTACCTTTGATAATAATATCTCCAGGTCCTAATGTGAAATATTTCTGCATCTCGTCATTTGGTAATGCTTCCCACAAATACCTATCCATATATCTATCATCCTTAGGAATTCTACATATTGTGGTATTTGTTTCCAACTCTACCTGACCCACTGTCACCTTATTGCCGGTGTATTTCCAGAAACAAGTGTCTACCGTATGTCTTATCCAATGTACGACCTTTGTTACCGGGTCTTTATACTGATTATAAATTGTTAAGGATGTATCCCACCATATTGGATAACTCATATTATTCACCTGGGTAAAGTCCTCTATATAGAACTTTCCTTCCTAATTCATTCACAACACCATTTAGATACAGCCTTACGGTATCACCCATTTCCTTTTTCAACTTATCAAATAATTCGCTAGCACTTACTACGTTATAACTAATTGAAACTCCATCATTAGACCTAGATGCAATTGCTGCTGTAGATTCGGTAGCCATTTCTCCGCTTCCTTCTCCAGCAGACATTGAAGCTTGTCTTTCCTGAGCCATGTTTATCAATTTATACATACATTGTTTGAGCTTGGCGGGATAAACAGTATCCATCTGTAACCGGTTGAATGTGTACCAGTCTATAATTGCCTCAGCCTCAAACTCGAAATCAGTGAAGGCGGTCTCATTTAATGTACCACCCATATTCTTATATTCATCATATGTTAAATACATAAATGCTACCGCCTTTCTAAGATAAACTCAATTTAATATAACGTTGTTATCAGCCAAGTGAAATGATCTGTGCGATCGGGATTGCCTTGTCACTGATGTATTCCTTTGCTCCAGCTTCATTGCTGTTAACAAGCTCCCAGTTAGCACCCATCTTAAGCTCTGCATTTGTGGGTGAAAGTGTAGCCATGTAAGCCTTTGTGAAGGAAATACCATAAGGTGCAAAGCACTTTCTCTGACGTGAGTAAAGTGTGTCCTGACCACCGTTTGTCTTAGGATCTCTGAACATCTCGTAAGGTACCTTAGCCTTGCAATCTGTATACTCAATAGCTCCATCACCAAATACATAAGTTGTATAAGATGTAGCTACTTCTGCAGGTGTGTCAGTTGCTGCTGTAAGTGTTCCACCTGCTACGCTTGTTCCAACACCTTCAGATGCTGTAACAGGAACGCCTGCACCATACTGTCCAGATTTCTCTGTAAGTGTAAGAACTGCTCCATCACGTGTTACTGTGTATGTAGGATCACTTGCAAGTGCTGCTGCAAGTCCTGTTGCAACTGCTGTTGCTGTCTGTGTTCCAGCTACTGTAAATGAGCCACTTGCTACTGTGTATTTCTCACCTGTTGCAGGGCTTCCACCAACTGTCACTGTGTAAACACCAGCTGTCTTCTCAACTTCTGCTGTAGGCATTGAATCGTCGATAAGAACAAGTCTACCATTGAGTGTAGCCAAGTTGAGTTCTCTCTCCATGCCGTTTGCATCGTTGAATTTCAAATAAACAAGTACCTTAAGGTTCTCAAGGTTTGTTGCTACCTTTGAGTGCATAATTGCCATTGAGAACTTACCTTTGTTATCTCCACAAGCCTTCTGGATCGCTGTGTTGAGTGTAGTTGCATCCATAAGTCCAACCTTACCCTCACTATTGGTAAGTGCTGATACATCATGTGTATGCTTCTTTACGAACTTAGCACCTTCGGGGTCTGCCATTGCAAAGATACCCTGCATAATGCAAACGATTGTATCCTGGTCGATTTCATCCCAATACTCTGAAATCTGCTGTGCTACGTTCTCCATGAAGTCAACTCCACCTGTAATGTCATATGAGAAGTCTTTCTCTGTCCATGCGTTTGCACGACCAACAACTACTCTGGAATGACTAAATGTCTTTGTTGACTGTGATGTAATATCTGTCTGTCCATCATAGTTCAAAGGCACTGAACCTGAAATAAGTCCTGTTAAAGGTGTTGTAATGTAGTTTCCACCTACCTGGTCTGACATTGCTGAAGCCAAGTCAGGTCTCTGTCTAATTGCACTTGATTTAACAAGTTCATTTAACTTGGTGTTCGGTATTCTATCTACATACTTCTGAAATACCTCACCATTAAAAAGTTTCGCATCAAATAATGGCATAATATTTTCCTCCTCTTTTAATTAAAAAATCTTTTTAAAAACCTACTGACATATCTGGGTTTTCGTTTTTTGCCTGCATCATTTCTGATAAAGACATTTTTGGTGCGGGGTTTGTTGCCCCTGGTGTTGGGTTACTAAATTTCGGCTTTGGTGCTTCAGGCTCCGGTGCAACTGGTGGTTCTACCTCTGGTGCTTTCTCATAAAAAGTATTCTTATAAGACTCAGCAAACCTGGAATCGAAATCCTCCATACCTTCAAGCTCGCCTTTTCTATTAAAGTCAACATCCTCTGAATCTATCAGCTTTTCAATATAAAACTGCTTTGCTGCTTCACTGGTAAATTCCTTGGTTGCTGCGTACTCTTTAACCGCGAACTCCCTAGCCTGTCTTGAAAGCTGTTCCTCATACGCTTCTGCATCTTCGTTGTATCTTTCCTGCAATGCTGCAAGTTGCTCAGATACATTTGCCAATGCTTCTGCATCGTTACCAGCTTCCTGAAGTCTCTGTGTCAATTCATTGACATCGGCTTCTCTCTGTGCAACTGCCTCGGTAAGTGTTTCAATCTGCTTCTCAAGTGATTCCATTAGTCCTTCATGCTTTCCAACACTTAGATAATTTCCTTCACTCAGGTCTGCAAATTTTGCGCCTTTACTTGAAACAATTTCATTAAACTGCTCAAGTGTTAAAGGTCCTTCAGCTTCCTTAAAGATGTCTTCAATTTTCATAGTACAAATCCTCCTACATTGTTTAAATCTGTTTTGTTTAAATGTGGTTTACAGTGTCCACTCAATGTGCGTTCTTTATATGCCTTTACGCTGGGCTTTATATAAAAGCATTAACTGCTAATATACCTTACTTTGTTGCTTTTGGTGTACAAGAATTAAGTCTTGTCTCTACACCATCGACACGTTTTTCTATCATGTCAACTCTTCCTTCTAATACTGGCATTCTCTCTACCACACTATTATGCTTTTCTACTGATTTACGCAGCTGGTCAATTTTTTCATCAGTTAATTCTCTACCAGTTGCCACTTTTACTTCCATTGATTTGTTGGATGCTACATTAGATATTACGATTCCCATTAAAGCCAATAAACCTGTGATGCACGCACTAATAATTGATTCCATACCTTTCTCCTTTCAATGAAAATGCAAATACCGACTACCAGCAGTTGCAACTGATAGTCGGTATTCAACATGGCAAAAAGGACCGTCGTCCTCTTCATAAATATTTTAACAAATATACCAATATTGGTAAAGTACCTAACCTAATAAATTTACTAGGTTTGAGTATATTTATAACTTAATTTGTCTATAACCGGATACTTGAATTCTCGGGGTCTGAATTTTTAATCCGCATTCATCTGAGAACTGCTTATATTGCTTTGTAAATTTATCGACTCGTGCCTGATATTCTTTTGCTAGCTCTTCATCTCCAGATGCTACTGCGGCAACTTGTCCATCTTTTGCTTTACGTATTGCAGTTTCATATTGCCTCTGCTTCTGTGTGCAATCGTACATAGTTAGATGCTTACCATTTGGTAGAGTATATCCTTCTTCGTTTCTATCCAATATTTCCTGAAGCTCTTTCTTACTGTAATTTGGATTAGCAAATCCAACTATTATGGAATATGTGAAATGCCTACAATTTAATGTTCCAATGTGTCTGTCAAAATGACTGAACACTTCTCCATCTACATCCTTAAAGGGAACATTTGCATCTCCTTGTAGTTTAGCATATTCTTCATTAGTAAACTGATGCCCTTGAACTGGTGCGTGGTCTAATGCTGGATACTCATGTACTGTTATTTCTTTTCCATCTGCCCCATATTGCCTACCAGTTTCATCTTGCACCGCCTGATTTATAGCACGTATTCCATCTAATATATTTCGCCGTACTGCGGTATCCATCCTTTGACAATAAGTTCTACCAGTTTCTGTATTATATACTGCATATTTCAATCCACTTTCACCTAATTGCTTCACAGTTCTTCTAACTGCGGTATTATAATCTATCACACCACTTTGCGCTGCCTGCACCGCTTCATCTATTACAGAGTAATAGGTTTGCGATATAGATGTAGGTCTCAGTATTTGTGGGTTTCTAAAGTCTCTTATCATAAATGCTTGAGATTTAGCCATGTTAACATAGGTACCAGCAGTTTGGTTGGCAATTGCCTTTACTATATTCATTAAAGGTTTGTTCTGCGTTATTGGGATAAATGGTAGCATTCTATAATCATAAAAAGGTCTTGCATCTTTATAATTATCTAATGCTACCTCTCTTATTATTCTTTTTATATCCTGTACTTGTAGTCCAGTTTGTCTAGCTATCTCTTTATTTATTTTTCGTACGTCGCTACCCGATTTCAGCAGTCGTGTAAGTGAATAAATATCGGAAGGAGTAAGAGTACCAATCTCTTTTATCCTCTCACAGATAACTTTGATCACGTACTCATTAATCCTTTCCTGTCTTGCTATGATTGGTTGTACCAATTTTTCGATAGCTTCTTCACTAAGCTTTTATACTCCTTTATGAGGTTTTGGTATATTGGATAGTAACTACTCTCACATAATCTTCACTCGACCTAAATGCCATTAGTTTTAAAGTTCCATTTTGAATTGAAGCATTAAACGCTTTAACATTATAAGGACTATCCAAACAAAGAACGTTTACCAATGTTGAAATATTACTACAATCTATGTTTGTTTCAAACCAAGTTTGAGAAGTAAGTGTCTGCTGAGAGCCTAAATCAACAGTCTTCTGATAAATAGGTTTACCATCAATCCAAGTTCCCACAATCTTCTCAGTTGTACTATAATCTGTATCTGAACCTATTGAGATAGCGGAATCTGTGGTTTTGGTGTAGTTGACTACAAATGTTGCAGACACGTCACTTCTATCATACAGTGTTGAGAACCAAATATCTCCTGTATCTTTCTCATACCAAGCACCCATGAAACCTCTAGTCGCAGATGATGAAATATAAAAGCTGTGTCCAACATCAACCATTCCAGTATCTATATTCGGGATATCTGAGGATATACTAATATGTCCTTGGTACAAATAACCGTCATTTCCACTCGTATAAGTTCCAATCTTGCTAGTCGCTGAAATTGTCTTGGTAAGAACTTTCTGATACAACGGTTTCCCATCTATCCACTGTCCAATCATCTTTTCATCAGTGCTATATAAATCACCTTTACTGAATTTATTTGCCAACATTTCGGGCATACCGCCAAGATAAGGAAGTATCTCACCGTAAAAATCAGCTAGGTCTTGTTTAGTTACTACTCTGTTTGGATTTTGTACGCTCATTTTTATTTACCTCCTTTTCTTAATCGGTTGTTTTGGTGTAACGGATAACGGCTGAATCATAAGTTCTTCCGACTTGTGTTCCTAAAACCGTTACATTTCCATTGGCTAAAACCTCAACTTCTCTAATTGAAGCCATATTATTACGTTGAAGTCCCGAATTATAATAGTATACATCTATAGCAATTACTTCTTTACAATTAGGAATATTTGTTAATACAACCCAAACATCTAAGTGTTGTATAGGACAACTCAAACCCGTGAATACTTTCTGATAAACAGGTTTTCCATCTATCCACTCGCCAACTATCTGCTCATCCGTACTATACTTAATAAACTCTTTTCTTGTAGTCACTGCGGGTAACGGTGTAACTACATCATCCATATCCCCACTCTGTAAGTTATCTGTGGATATTACATCACTAGTTATGTCTATTCCATCACCTGCTGTGTATGTAGTTCCACCACCGCCACCTGTTTCTAATTCACGCCACTTGCCTAGTGTTGGGTCTGTGGTGTTTGTACTATCGTATTGGTAGTTCTTCTTTTCGGCAGTAACATAAGCCAAACATCCGTCATATAAGTCAGCTGCGGGTGTTGCTACCATGTCTGATATGCTGGCGTATTTGGTTCTCGCATCAAGAGGTTTACCACCTTTGTACGAAAAATTATCGGCTACATTAATCGACATTGTTTACCTCCTTTCTTATGCGAATGTTACGCTATATCCACTGACTGTGGTTGCGTCGGTTAATACATATCTGTAATATGCTACGCTCGTGCCATTCTGTGTATAAGTCTGTTCTGTGCGAGTAAAACTATCAAATAAGCTGAATCCATTGCCGTCCTTGATGCTTGTGAGAGCTCCAAGGGACTTAGGATAAGCATAACATATTCTTCCTGCGGTTACTGTGAAGCTGTATGTGCCACCCTTAGCAGTACCCAACGCTGTAGTGAGTGCTTCAACGGTTGCTTCGTCGGGTGTAAGACTAGCCACTGCTCCATAGAACTTATTGTAATAGAAATTGATGCTGGCTGTCTTAGTAACCGATGTATCAACGTCATCGCTCTTAGTGTAAGTCACTATTGCCTTAAATGTTGTTGTATCTGTTGTGGGTGTAGCCATCGTGTAACTCCAGCTTCCTGTTACTGTGCTGTTAATAGTGTCGGTCTGAAGAAGTGTATTTCCTTCATACCAAGCTATTGTCTTAATCTTCTTGGCTGTACCCATATTAGTTACTGCCAATGTAAGCGTCTCTGTGTAGCTTCCGCCATACGCTACATTTCCACTCTTGCTAAGCGTAAAGTTCATTGTAGGTGCAAGTTCGGATATTAGCAACTTCTGCACAAACTCTGTAAACGTTGTTCCCTGAGCGACAGTTGTTCCACTTGGTATCGCACCTACTGCTGTGTTACTTACTACATTAGCTGCGAGTGCGTCATCGTCGTATGTCCAAGCCACATCATAGTCATCCTCGGACTGCTTTATTAAGTGCTGTCCAGCAGTTCCTCCTGTCGGTACTCCAGGTCCAGCGGGTCCAGGAACTCCCTGCGCTCCCGTATCACCTTTATCACCCTTGTCACCTTTAATTCCCTCTGTAGCCATATGAACTATAAGTGAATACGGAGGATTGCCTTCAGCTGTGTACCTATAAACAGGATAACCAATTGGTGTGGTAGGATCTTCTGGGTCGTAGTCCATCTGCATTACCATAAACATAAGTCCAATTTCCGGGAAGTCTAATGAACTAAATTCACTAATATCGTTATACTGTTTATAAATCAGGAATGGATATCCATCGTCACCTTTAGGTCCTTGGATACCCTGAATGCCTTGCTGTCCTTGCGCACCTGTTTCTCCTTGTGGTCCTTGTAATCCTTTATCGCCTTGTATACCCTGCTCACCTTTTTCGCCTTTAAGTGTTAATAACCACTCTGACTGTGTGCCTTCAAACCCATTGTCTACCGCTATCTGGTAAGCACTTTCTCCTGGGTCTCCTTTTAATGCTCCGGCACCTTCCAAGGAAGCTTTGGTATATGCTTCAGATACTGCTATGGCTTTTTTCATAGCTTGTTCTGATTTCATAGCCATTTTGTTCTACCTCCTTCTTATAACCAATTCCATGTTCCATCTGATTTTCTAAATGCCATTTCACCAGCTGCTGTCATCACGTCACTTCCTAAAGACATCCTAACACCTTGAGGAAGTCCCATTATTTCAGCACCTGGTACGACTTCTGCCTTAGTGTCCGCAAATAAACTTGCTTTCACAGATCCGTCTGCATTAACGCTATAACTTTCACAGATAATCATTTATTTCTCCTCCTTATTTTTATTAAATGGGAAGTCGTTCTTTTCCTTGTTGCTGTCTTCTGCTTTGTTTTTGTTGTCATTAGGCTTATTATTAAAAGTTCTACGATTATTACCAAAACCGCCTGTGAACTGTCCCATCATATCATTATCCATGTTCTCTGCAGCTTCACTCTTAAGATCCTCAAGTGCCTTCTTTGCCTGTCTCTCTGTCTCACCGAAGTACCATTGTCTAAGTTCAAGCTTTGACATAAGTCCTTGCTGCATAAGTGCCATTCTCTTATTAAGCTCTTCGTTTACATCAACTAATATACTATCATCCCATTCAAAGTTGACATCATACTCACCAGGAGGTGTTATTTCATACAAATCACATAATGCATTTGTTGCATAAATAACATCTTTTAATGCCTGCTCTAAGGACTGCTGAATGTCCTGGTTTGCTTGATAACTTCTTTGCTTTAATATCTTTAATTCTGTTGCTGTCTTTGCTTCTGTACTCGCATCACTAATTGTGCCTCTTGAAAGACCTGTTACGTCTTCTATTCTCATTAAGATAGTATTAAGTCCGTCTTTAAAGTTCGCATCTCTTAAACTTGGTGCATAAGGACTAAACAACTCACCATCATTAGTGTTAATATCTACCTGTCTGTATAGTCTTTGCTGTCCTTTACCAAGTTTGCTCTTTCCTCTGTCACTGTTATCGGTATCAGCTATCCATTGGAATGCATCTCTATCAACATCTAATGCCATCTCACCGGCTTCGTATTCCCATAAAAGTCTGCTGTACTGCATATCTGCATCCTTAATAAGTGAAATAGCTCTTGCAAAGGCACTAACACCTAATGGACTTGTCATATCAATTATGTTAGCATCTGGCATCTTAAAGTATGCAAACAATGGTTTTGCTACATCTGTAATAACTATCTCTGGCTGCAATGCTGACCACTCAGGAACTTCTGTTAACGGTACTTCCTTACCAAAATCTCCATCTACGTCGTTATTCAATGATGCTGTGTTGCTACTTCTGTATGCCTTATTGATAATTGTAAGTTTGTTATTCTCCCATTTATGATACTCAAGTCTTCTATAAACGTACTGTTTATCTACCTTAGGCTGTACGAATGCTGCTTCTGTTATGTTACCGTTTGCGTCAAATGCTAATGGGTAGAAACAATCAGCTCTTATAAAGTCATATTCAATACTAGGAACTACTTTGGATTTGTTCTCCTGTTTAGGTTGCTCCTGTGTTACAGTATCTTCTGGTTTCTCTTTGCCATTAAATACTGCTTTATCAACTGCTTCATTCTTTAACTGCTCGTCAGTCTTTTTTGGTGCTTCCTGGTCAACTGGCTCAACTCCTTTGTTGTCCTCAGTGCTCTCTATTGTCATTTCCGTATAGTACGGTTTAATAATAAGTCCACCAAGTGCAATACCATATTCAAGCTGTGTTCTTAAATGCTTCTTTAGTTTCGTGTACTGCTCATTTAAGAACTCTGCCCTGCTTGTATCTGTCTTGGGTTGTTCCTTTGTTATCTTAGGACTTACAATTATTGGAACTTCTTCACCCCATTCATTTATCTGTGTATCGGGAGGATTTTTATAGTCCGGATTAGGAACTTCTACTTCCTCCATTGGTGTAGTAATTTCACTTTTGAATTCAAGCAATGCTGTTCTTGCCTTCTCACTTGCTATCATTGCCGGAAGTCCTAACGAAACAATTCTAATTGGGTCGTTGTCATCTGGTTCATGTAGCCAAGGTGCCTTGTTCTTATACATCGTATTCCACAAGTTAATGGCTTTTTCCATGTCAGATGAAATAGCAACTGTTACATTGAGTTTTGATTCAATCGTATTTGCTCCTAACATCTTTTGTATCCCTTCCTTTAATTTTCCAATAATACTTTGCCATAAGGACATTTTTATCCTCCTGATATGCTTATTACCACCTAGCAAATTTCTATTTTTATCTGCCATGTAGTAATTTATACATAAATCAATTAAAAGTGCTTAAAAACGTAAAATATTAGGTTATCCTTTTACCCACTTTCCACCTGTAAATCTGTAACCTTTGGCTCTAAGTGCTGCTGCTATTTTAGAACGTTCACTTCCTGTTGCTTCTGCATAAGCACTTCTAAGTCCGGATACTGTTGTTGGTACTCCGCCTTTAATAGGTTTGCTGTTATCTCCGGTAGCACTTGTATTAAGATTCATATAATTTGCTTTTTTATTTGTATGACTCTCATGGAACTGTCCTATTTCATTTCCATTTTTATCTCTAAATGCGTAATGTGTTGAAATAGCATCGTTGCTAAGTTCATGCACTGTAAGGTCTGAGCGTCCTGTCATTTCTTTTGCTGACTTCAGTCCTTTCATTACGTTTCCATCTACCTTATATTTCTTACGTTCAAAATTACCGGACGTAGGAGTTGCAGCTTTGTTTGATCTAGCTTCTTCGTCTGTAACTCTAGGAGCTCCGTTCTGAGCTGTCTTTCCAGCAGCTGCATTCTCTGCCGGTTCATCAATTCTATCTTTCTTCCAGTCGTAACCTTCACCTTTTTCATCAGACTTCTTAAGAACACTTCCTTTAAAAGTTTCTTCCTTAGCCTTAGGCTTGTTCTGTTCATTTATTTTTGCAAGCCTGTCTTTGATACCTTGCTCATGCTCCTTTGCAAATGCATCACGTTCCTCTTGTGTATCTGTTCTATCCTGTTTCCAGTCATGCATTTCAGGTTTCTTACCTTCTACATCCTTAACAGCACCTTTTCCTTCTTCTATATGTCCTTTAGATGCTTCGCTCTTGCCAGTGTCTCTTCCGCCAGTCTTTTTAATATCGACAATTTCTCTGTCACCATTTTTATACTTGTTATAAGTACCTTCATATGTATTTCCGTCTTTGTCATACATAGTTACTTTTTCATCATTGAAATCTTTATGTGCCATGCTTGAAAGGTCTGCTGAATCAAGCTCTAATCCTTTCTTCTTAAGATTGCTGTTAAGGTCATTTGCTGTTTTACCTGAAGTTGTAGAAGTATCTACTTTCTTTTTCTTTCTTCCAGCTGATTTAAACTTGCTGCCTTTTGCCTTAGGCTCTGCCCCACCACGAACTGTGTAATTCTCATAAATAGGTACATGAACACCATTACGTGTTATCCAACCTTGTACTTCACCTTTACCTTTAGCCATCAGTTTGCTCCTTTCTTATAACGTAGCTTATTACGATTAAAAACTACCAAGTAATCTTCCTTGCCAAATCTAGCTCCTTCAACTTTCATTGCGTCGTAACCTTTCTTACTAAGATAACCAGTTACTTGAGTTGCTTTCTTTGGTTTCTTTTTAGTTTCTTTATAATATAAATCGTGTCCTTCACGTTCTGTAATAACTTTAGAATCTTTTGTCATAAATCCTGATATAGTAGATTTGCCTCGTGCGTGTTCATTAGCAGTTTCTTTACTTGATGTCATGTACAATCCATTTCCTCTGCTGTGTCTGTTAGCTCTATAACTTGAATCTGGTAACAGGTCTTGCGGGTTATCGGTTTTTCCGCCTCTGTAATAAACATCATGTTCTTCTGCTTGTCTATCAAACTCTTCTTCGGCTAGCATTTGTGCCATTCCTATAACATTGGTATAAGAAGCCTTCTTTACAGGTTTCTCAGTTTGTTCAGTATCATATTTCTCATATATGGGGATATGAACACCAAATCTTGTTATCCATCCTTTAATTTTTCTACTAACTGCGTTTGCCATAGTTAACTCCTACAACTAACCACTCTACCATGTTTATTATACACTATTTCTTACCGTTGTTAAACTGATATTGACTTAATTCCCATTCCAAGTTCCTTATCACGTCTGGTTCGTTCCAGAAGCTTGCTCTTCTGTCTAGTGTCTGGAATTTAACTGCGTTTATCGTGCTACCACCTAGCAAATAATCTACATGGTCTACCAAGTTTGGACTCACATTTCGCATTCTTAGGTTTGGATACTGTTCTTTGATAAAATACATAAAGAATGCATCTATAAATTTATTTGCTTCTACCATATGCTGCCATTTTTGCTGCTTAATTGCGTAGTTATAAAACCAGTGTAAAAAGTCGTGTATTAAAATATTTGGAATTCTCATGCAAGGAAAACTATACCACATTTTATCGGGTTTTACCACACCTGGTACTTTTTGCTTACAGTAATTACTACAAAATCCATTTACCAGTCCATCGTCGTACTGCTTTGTTCTTTCTGCGAAGTGTTTGCTTAATACAACATCGTCCTGCAAATGCCATGTTCCATAGGTGTCTTTTGGTATTTGTGAAAATGATTTTAGGTAGAACTTTAATGTGCCCATTCTTTCAGCATCGTTGTCTACTATTATATCCTTTGCATTTATACCTTGTTTCTTCATGCTTGGTACTAAGAAATCCTCTACATACCATAATCTGTCTGGGCAAGTGTGTATCACATATTTCATATTAGTCTCCTCCCATTATTATTTCTTCTAGTTTGTTCACCGTTTTCATTATGCACTCTAATTTTCTCACTGCTTCTTCTGTATGGCTATCTATGTCCACAGTGTAATCGTTGATCACTGTGTAATCCTGATTGATAATATTAAGTGGTGTTGCTCTAATCACTTGCCATAATTCCCACGAAATCGCTGAACGTTTAAAGCAGTGTTCCTTGTCATACCTTTTCGTCCGTTCCACACATTCAAAAAATCTCTTAGTGTTAACTACCTTAAATGCAAATGGCTCTCTGCCCTTCTTAATGTATAAGAGACTTAATGGATAAGCACTTGCGAAGTATTCAATATCGTCTGTCTCACATTCCACAATAGTTTTAATTGCGGTTGGTGAATAAAATACATCACCGTAGATATAACATACTGGCGTTGACATTGGATAAAAAGCATTTAGCCAGTGGTACCCTGGTTTACCACAAGAAGGATTGTCGTGTTCTAAAACTGGCACTTCTAAATGTTGGTAATATTGTGTGGGTCCACTAATAGCTATATCTTCTACTCCATTCTCTCTAAGCAATCTTATTGTCCTTGCTACAACCGTCTCTCCACATATTTCTGTTAATGGTATCGGAGGGTCTTTTGCAAAGGCACTTCCTCCACACATGATTATATATTTCATTATGCGTTTCCTTTCCTCTTCCAATAGTCTTCAAGTGCATATCTAGTTGCATCAATTTGATGATTATTTTCATCTGGATATTTGCTTATAAAGTTGCCATCCTTGTCCTGTTCATATTCATATTCTGTAAATTCTTTCCATGTTTCCGGGCATGCTTTTCTGTCTATGTATATGTGATTAAGTCCTTGGAACCATCTCATTGAATACCTTACGCTGTCAGGACCTTTGTCTGCCCCTCGTACAAAGCTACCAAATGCTTTAAAGTCTGCTATACTCTTAGGCTCTGCGCTATCACACGTTAGCAGTTCGTCTTTTCTAAGCAGTTTGTTTTCTTCATACAAATAATCAAATATTTCCTTGTTACGTTTATGCTGAAGTCTTGCTTCTTTGAATATGTACACATCATGATGATTTCTATCATAGTGTATTTTATTAAATGCTGTAGGATCTTTTGCAAAACCCCAGTCAAGTCCATTGTGTATGTTATCAAAAGTATCTATCAATGGTGTTGTGTACATAACATTGCCTTGCGCATCTAGTACATCGTGTGGCTGTGTCATATCCAATTCGTAAACATTAGGAAATACATCTCCACCTGTTCCAATAGGCACTCCCATGTATTCATGTTCGTATGCCCTTGGGTTCTTACGTTTCAAGTCTTCTGCTTCGTATAAGAACTCTTCGCCTAGCCACTCTCTTGGTATCATCGTGTAGTTAGTTCTAAATACTATACTTCTGTTCTTATCACTTTTAAACTCTTCCTCGTCCGCAAATTCGTTTGCCCAATTATTCTTACTTATTGGTGGGTTGAAGCTTCTGAAATCCCAATACTTATCTCCACCACGCTTTGTGGACTGTGTTACTTTACGTAGCTCTTCCGGTCCACTAAATTGGTCTAACTCCTCGAACCATGTAATACCAATGTATCCAAATGGTATCTTAATTGACTTTACTTTCATAGGATCATCAAGTCCCATGAATATTATCTGCTGTCCTGTGGGTTTGTATGTGATTGGTGTTGAGTAGTTTTTTGGTATATGGAAAAACTCTTCTAGTCCTAATTTGTATATTGCCCACACCACCTGCGCGAATATGCTTTTTTGTATCGTGTTACCAACTTTTCTAAAGCATACTGCGTGTATATTTGGATACTGTATTATTAGCAAAGGAATACACTCACTGATGAAGGAGGACTTGATACTTCCTCGTCCTCCTGGTAATGTGTACATGCTATGCTTATGCCTCATTACATCTACGAATAGTGGTTTGTACACCTTTGCTATAACATCTGCCATATTGATATTCACTTTTGGTTGAACATTAGTTCCTATCATGCTTTTAATTTACTCCATGTTTTTTGCCCTACAATGCCATCTACCACTAATCCATTTTTCTCTTGGTAGTTTCTTACTATGTAATCAGTCTCTCCCCCGAACTGTCCATCTAAGCCTAGCTTATAGCCTTTTGCTTTTAACAGTGTTTGAAGTAAATACACTCCTCCTCCGTCGCTACCTTTCTTTACAGTTCTAAGTTTAACCGGTGCATAGTTTTTCAGCACTTCGTAATCCCACATCCACAACTTATTATTCTTTACTGACTTAATAAGTGTCTGTGCGTAATCCGGTGCTGTTGCATATCCATCTTTCTTTACATTTGTGCATGCTTCTTCGTAGTCCTGACAGTTCCTAAGGTTCTCATAACGTGCCATTCTGTTAAACATTGCACTGTGGTCATTTACTGATTCCTGCCAGCTTGGATACTTTCTGAAGTTTTGGTAAACTCTTGTCTTCACGCCATTGTAATATTCTGTTGTTAGCATTGATACTGATTGCTTATTGTAGCTTCCTTTAATACCAAACAAGTTATTTGCTTTCGTTGTCAGCCCACTGTTGCCTCTGTTACTTTCTATCAATGCTTGTGCTGCTGTCAACGACGCCAATATGCCTGACTGTTTCATGTCGTTTATTGCGTACTGTTTAAATTTTTCTAAGAACGTTTGCGTTGTGTATGCCATTTGCTATGTCCTCCAATATCATCTTATCCGCCGGTAGCCATTTCACATTGTCCAATTCATTTAAACTTAGCCATCTGCTTTCCAATGCTTCTACCAATTTAATGTTTCCTTGTAAGATAGTTGCGTAATAACACTTCATAGATAAATGAAAGTCTTCGTAATCATATTCAACTGTCTTTATGAGTCTACCAACTTTCACTGTTACATCTAATTCTTCTTTCATTTCACGCATAAGTGCTTGCTGTGGTGTTTCATTTTTCTCTATTTTGCCACCAGGAAACTCCCACCAACCTTTATATTTGCCATAACCTCTTGATGCGGCAAACACTTTATTTTTATCAACTATCACTGCTGCTACTACGTTCAAATCTCTCCTAACTGCTTAATCAGCTGTACAACTTTATCATATCCGACTGTGCTACCTAAAAATGATAAAAACATAAGTGCTAATGCTGTAATGATAACCTGAGCATTTACTGCTGTTCCTGTGTAGATTACATATCCGATTGCACTAATTGCTGTTAATGCTACCGCTGTTACTGCTGCCAATACATTTGAGCTATAAGTCATGCCTTTCTCGTCTAACAGCTTCTTAATTGCCTGTACTGTTAATGATGTTAATACTGAAATAATTGCTAATGCTGATACTAAAAATTGTCCGTTCATTCTTCTTCCTCCTCTTCTACATTAGGTAATTCAAACCCAATTACATTTGTTGATATAGGTTCCGATACATCTTCCATCTCTTTTCTTAGCTTTGCTATTTCTACATTGTGCTTGCTTACATTCAATGTTGAGTATCCGTTAATGATTTCCAAAGCGGTTACTATAACGCTCTCAAGTTGCTGAAGTATAGGAATTATAATCTCTACACTTAATACTCCAATAAGAATTCCTACCAACATTCCTTTGTAATATAATTCCATAGGCAACTCCTCCTTTATTCTTCGCCGTCTCCAATGTCATATTTCTTTATCTTTACCACATTTTCAAATCCGGCTTTTACTGCGTAACTTACCACCGTTACTTTAAATATATCACTCATATTATCTAATAGAAACTGTATTGCTGTACTGTCTGGATTTATTATTAAAAATATAAGCGTATATATTAAAGTCATGAAAAAGGCAATAGCTACTAATACAACAATCTTTTTGCTGAATTCCCATAGCCATTGCTTTTTGGTAGTTTTATTTTTGGTAGAATTATTTCTGTTTTTGGTGTTTTGCCTAGGGTCTAAATCAACACTTTTCCCCGTCGTTGCCACATTCTGCATTTTCCCCATCATTATCATTTTCCTCCATACCACTCCAATCTAATGATATAGTAACTGTTGCTTGTGACTTGCCTTCCAGCTTATTAGGTATGTCTACAAGTCGTTTTGCCAGTTCGTTGCCAGCTTTAATACGTTCTGATAACGGTGCGTCCAACTCAAACTGATCCTTTACTTCCCCACGCATTACTTTGGTGTAAAACTCCATTACTTCTTCTGCTGTGGCGATACTATTTTTCTTGAATTGCTCGAGTTGGTAGGTTATTTCCTCAGCGATGTAAGGTTTTGTCAAAAGCTCCTGTGCATACTGTCTAGGACTCTTACACTTATATCCTGCCTGTATAACACTCTGCATTCCATTACCAGTTTCAACATATAATTGAATGAATTTTGCTTCTAATGGAGTTAAATTATGTCCTGTATTTGTTTTAGTTCTTATTCTATTTCTATATTCATGTCTTGCAGGTTTATTTGTTTCTAATATAGAATTAGATTTTTTCTTTTTATTTGTATTCTTTTTATTATATTTTCTTTTTGGAGTATTGTTATTTTCCTTGTCCTCCCCGCCGATTTTTTTCATATCAATTCTCCTTTATACTTTCTCTTATTTTATTCCACGTTTCATTATTTGTTGGAAGTGGAATGTTGTTTAATTGATACCAATAATCTCTTAAGAATAGTACTATTTGTATTTGTGATGTACTATGGAATAGTTCTATATATTTTTTCTTCCTTGCTTTGCCGCGAATTGCTTTTTTAATTGTGTATACAGTAATTGTTCTATCCTGTTCCTCACTATAGAACTCTGATGTGTTGTATACCAATTTGTCTGTTACTTTGTTGTTTATGGCAATTTTTAATCTGCGTATCATTGTAGAATTACTATTCATCTATAGTACCTATTCCCCTCCACTGTTTTTATGTAATGTAAATTCTTTTCATGCCAGCTGTTTTTACTGCCTCTATCTGAACGCCAATACAGTGCCCCCTCTGTTTCGTCCCAACCATTCTTTATCATTTCCATTGCTGTATATGTCTCGTCTACCAATTCTACTCTCTTATATATTCCCTTGCTATATACTTCAAATTGGTTCTTTGCTGTTATTACTTCAGTTACATTGTCACCAAAATGTGTACCTACTCTATTAAGTATTGTACGCATTGCCCATAACTGTCCTTTTAATGATGTTCCACTCTCTGCCCGAGCCACTTGCATCAATAGTGTCTCTTCCTGCTGTGTTAGCTGTACCTGTTCTATATCTGTGTCTTCTATAACATCTATTATATCCTGTGTTAATTCTTGTATTTCTAATGTATTTAATTCTGGTATATTTGTTTCAATTACTTCTTCCTCTCCTGCCTTCACCACGCTAGTCGTAAGTAACATCGGACACATTAACAATACCCCAATTCCTATCGATATTACTTTCCTCATATTGCTTCCCTTCTGAATAATTATATTATATGTTATTTGCTTATATTAAACAACTTCATATAATGTTTCTTAGTTTGTAGTTTCTTCAAGCATACTGCTCCATAACCTATTTTCTTTGCCTGTTCATTTTTTAATTTTCTACCACATCTTAAACAATATGCGTATTCTTTAGATTCTTCTGTCATGTAGTACCTCACATTTCAATTCGCGCTCACTCTGCCCCGAATCTGCAACTCTTAAAACTGTTCCACACTCACTATCGTTGCATACATATACCACATCACTATCTGTATATATTTTTCTTAAAGCTCCAGAACAGTTAGGACATATCAACACATCATCTTGAACCATAGTGCCCATTGTATTTCCCTCCACGCTTCTTTAACTTCTTTAACGCATTATGCTGCTTGCCCTTCCACATTAAGTTCTCGAATTCTTTTGCGTCTATTATCTCCTGCTTAATTGCGTCATGCTTCTGCTTCCAATCTATATAAGCTAAGCATTTACCGTGGCAACCTATGTACCTGTCTTTGCATACCTTGCATGGGGTCTCACCTGAATTGTTTGATAGTTTTAATCCTTTTCCATTATTCATCCTAGTATCCTCGCTAACACATAATCCAATACATACCTCTCTTCTATAGTTCCTATCTTCACGCCGTGTACGACGTTACTTAATAATTTTAACATATTTTGCAATTCTGTGTTTGTATATGTATTCAGATGCTTCTTAGCATTCATTATCTGCCATCCAGTTAACCCAGTAGACTTAGTTATATTAGTATTTTTACACGTCTGCACCTGTAAGATTGCTTTGGCATTATTAAATAGCACAGTTAATATAGCAAAGCTTGATTCATTTATTGCTTTACATTGCTCTAATAAATCGAATGTGAGTTTTGTCTTTCTATCTAGTATTGCATCTACCAAATCAAATATGGCATCTTTTGGTGGAGTATATATAGTTCCATCTGCCAGCAATGATTTAAAATCTAAATCCCACAACTCGGCTTCTTCATGGGTTTTGGATACGCCTGCATCATAATGCTTTATCTTATCTATCTCTAACAATATGCGTCCATAATTGCCTTCACATACTTCTATCAACTTGTCACAATTATTATCACTTAGTGTTATTTCCTTCTTTATATATTTCTTTAAATCTACGGGATTTAAGGGATTAAATTCTATTATGCTGTCTTTATATGTAGAAGCAAATTTAGTACGCTTATCCAGTTTGGTAATAAGCAAAATCAATATATTATTGCCGAGTAACTGCTGTAACTTATCTAGGCATTTAAAATCTGTTAGTATCTTATTGTCGTCTCGTACCAGATACAAATAGTTATGAGATGTTATGAACTTCTTATTGCCTAATTTAGGTAGAACTTCATACACTGTATCTATATATCTTTTTTCCAGCTTATATCGCTTTACTATTTGATCTATATATATCTTTTGTGCTGCCCATTCCTCACCAGTGAATGCTAAGAAGTTAGGCACCTCGTTCTTCTGTATAAGTTGCTTCAGCGTTGCCTGTTCCATGTTAACTCCTTATATCAAATATCCAATTCGTAAGTATCATATTTTTATTTGCACCTTTTACCTTCATATTGGCAAGTGCTTTGCCGGTAGGTGAAACCATAAATATATAATCTATTGCAAGTGATTTGTCTGTCTCATGTATAGCATTTTTTACGCATCCTTTTATGAACAACTTAAGAAATAGACATACATCATAGCCTTTGCCTTCCTCCTTAATATCTAGCTCGTTTAGTATCTTCAAAGCATTTGCTGTGGATACTGTAGTTATATTATTTACCACCTTATATGCGAAGTTCACCAATTCACAGCCATTATTGGATTTGAAGGTATTTACTTCTCCAGGTGTCTCGCATAATGTAGTTGCCGCTTCAACATCATCGGGATCTAAACCTAATCCTAGTGCATATTCTTCTATTTCTTCCATTGAATATTTATCCATCCACAATGTAAAAGCCCTACTCTTAATAGTAGGTAGTATGCTATCTACATCTATAGCTGTCATTATGAAATATGCTTTATTTGGTGGCTCTTCTGTTACCTTTAGTATGGCATTCTGTGCCGCCTGAGACATATTATCAATATCTGGAACTATATATACCATCGGTGTTTTTTGTTTGTAAGAATTATCTAGCATAGTTCTTATAGTCTCTATCTTAACGTCCGGTAGCATATAGGAATTGCACGTGTTCCCAGATTCTGCTTTCTCACGTTCATTCATGTAGCGTGCTACATCTTGTGCCAATGTTTTTCTACCACTTCCACTATCACCAACAAGTAATAAAAACCTGGGAACACAATGCTTATTCGCCATCTCGTATATAAAACTTCTAATATATTTCTGTCCTATCATTATTTATCCTTTCAACCTTTGCTTGCAAGTATTGTCATAACGCATATGAGTATAATTGCGATTAGAATTGGCATCCATAATGGAGCCAATACCCATTTCCAGCTCCAATCTATAATTCTTAAAAGTTTTAATGCTATGAATAATAGTGTTAACATTCCACAGAATCCTAACCCATTGCTTGGATGTGTATCTTTCATTTAATCGTCCTCCCCTATACTAAGCACTGCTGCTGTAACACAAATTATTATAAATACGAGACCACCTACCTCAAAAGGGCTAATTTTTGATAATATTGATAATAAAGCATTCATATATAGTACCTCCTTAATATGGTGATGCTGATATTGTTAATACTGCGTCTACTCTACGTACCGGTGTCTCTTCTGGTAACTCCACAATCTTGCTGTTAAAGAAATCCAACACCTTAACGTTTGCCGATATCTCTTCCTCTTTGAGTTTCATATACACAATATCAGGCTGTGTTCTAACCTCAAATGTCTCACCGGGTTTAAGATCTTTAAGTGCTTTGGTATACTTTTCTGCTTCTCTTACAATAATCATTTGCTCTCTTCCTCCATCTGTTTTAATATTGTTGTTAACTCTCGCATTAATTTTATAAATAAATTTTCCAATCTCTGGTATCTGTATAGCAAATACAATTCACCAAATGCTAATATTATTATTGCTATCTCCATATCATTCCTCCATGGTAAACAATAACAGTTCTGCTTCCAAATCATACTTTGCAGTCTGCGACCATTTTATTGAAGCATTGAGTTTAACCAAAATCCTAAGTAATTCAAAACAAGTATCATAGGACTCTGTGTTATCAATGTCATTCAGCCATTCTTTATTGCTATCTGTACCGGGTAACTGTGTATATTTGAAGTCCTTTGTTAATTTAAACTTCTGTATATCTAATAGGAATTGCACATATAGTGCCAGGAACTGTTTGATGTCTTTTCCTTCTGCGTGTATACCATCAATAATTTTAAGAACTTCCTCGCTATTATAATGTAATACCGCATCTGTTAGTTTCATCATGATATCATAATCAACAGTACCTAGTGCTTTCACTACGTTTTCAAGTGTTAACTGATTACTATAGGATAAGCACTTGTCCATCATAGTTATGGCGTCCCTCATCCCTCCGTCTGCTATCTTTGCTATATAGTGTAATGCGCTCTGAGTAGCATAATTGCTATCAGGCAACTTTCCATTATCTGAATATCGAGCAATACCTTCGTTATCACATATCCACTTTAATCTCTGAACTATACCAAATTGAGATATACGTTTAAAGTCGTATCTCTGTACTCTACTAAGTATTGTCTTTGGTATCTTTTGTGGGTCTGTAGTACAAAATATAAATAGGCTCTTTGCCGGAGGCTCTTCAATTAGTTTTAGAAATGCCTGCCATCCTGTATTACTAATAGCATGACATTCGTCAATGATGAAAATCTTATATTCACTGTCCATTGACTTGAGTTTTGCCTGCTGTGTAATGTTTCTTACATCATCAACACCGCTATTGCTTGCCGCATCCATCTCTATTGGATTGCCTTTGCCTTTATTTATTTCGTTTGCAAATATACGTGCGCAAGTTGTCTTACCTGTTCCGGCACCTCCACAAAATAGATATGCGTTCTTTATAGTGCCAGTATCTAGTTGCTCCTGAAGTATAATCTTAATGCTTTCCTGCTCAGTTACCTCATCCCATGTCTGGGGTCTGTACTTAATTGCTAATGTTTTCATGTTATCTCCTTTTCAATACTCCCTGCCTTCACAAGTCATATAAAATATAGGGTACCTCCTTTCTTTGGAATACACTATACCAGGCAGGGAGTTTATATTCAAACAATGCGGGGGCATTGCTGAATACTATTTTGCTAAATGATTCGCTAATGCACTAAGTGCTATTAAACTTATAAAAAATGCAAATACTTCTAACATTGTTATCTCCTCCCTCTAAGAAATATCATGTTCTTCCTCTATGCCATCCTTTACTCTCATATTGTGATAACTGTGATAATTTGATTCGTGTATTCTGGTCTCCATTAGTTATCCAAATGAATATGTCTTTATTTTCTTTTAGTGCCCTCTCTGTACGTTCTTCTATCTGCCTACGCTTTATGTTATCTGCATGCTCCCTATAATATCTTGCATGCTGCTCTTTGTGAGTATTATTATATTTACGCTGATATTCCAGCTTTCTCTCGTAATACTCCTCTGGTGTTAACTTGTGTTTTTCTTTACCCTTTACCTTTGCCGGTCCATGCGAGCTTATGCAATCTTCATATGGGCAAGTCAGGCAATCGGTATGCTTACATTTGCGTGCCACTTTCACTATCCTCCTTTTCTAGTGCTTCTTTCATTCTTATAAATGTTTTTTCATCAACTATGTAATAGTTGCTTCCGGTACCAAAATCAAATGCTAATGCGTTGTAATCTTTGTTCATTGCAAATGCTTCTTCTCTGTTCTTAGTTAGCCATTCAAGCTTAATGCTAAAAGATTTCTTTTGCGTAGTGCATGTCTTACATTCAATTAGCCATTGTTCTGTACGAACATCACCTTTACTGAACATAGGCGCACCACTATTCGCTACCACCTTCCCTTTCAGTGTCTTTGCTACCTGTTTCTCTTGCCTCTTCGAATAGAACCTCGTTGGTCTTCTCATTGCCTAACTCCTTATGAATCTGTGATAATCTAATTGCTGAAATTGTTCTCATTGCTTCCTCTTCCTTTACCTGTGTTAACTTTGACTCACACAATGGACATTGCATATGAATAGAGGTATCAACTATGATGCCACATTTGCTACAATGCACCCATCTACCATTATTTAATACGCTCATATAGGAATCTCCTTCTCATTGTGGTGTGCCTTCTTATCAATAATATTATACTAAATTATTATACATTTTACAACTATTTTATTTGTGGTAATATTCAGGTAAATGTTGCCATGCTATAACAATATCCGTATCCTGTATACCATTCCACCCAGGTACATCTAGTTCTGTATCCTGTATAGATGTAAAGTGTGCTATTGTAACGTCGAAATTATCTAAAGTTACCAAATATCGTCCACTCTGATCCGGGAGTCTTGTTCTTACGGATACCCAATTATCATGCTCAGTAGCTATAACGAATAATGCTATAATAGCTGTTAATATCATTACTACCACAATTATTGAAAATATATCCATTAGTTATGCTCCTCCATATTCCTAAGTATGCTGTTTGCTAGAGATACTATACAACATGATACACTATTAAATGGACAGTATTCACATCCAAGATCTTTGCAATCAATCTCTGCTATAACATTAAGTGCTGTCTTTTCCTCTGGAGTTAGGGTTGCCCTCATTATATTCTCAATCTTCATTAGAATCCTCCACTTCTATCACCAACGTATACTCTTTATACACGCATCTATTAAATCTTCCACTTCCTCTAATAATATTACTGGTTTTGTTGTGGGTAATGCCAATGCCCGTATCTCTTCTCTTAAGTCTTCCATAATTTCTTCAAACTTCTCTTTTGTTATATTATTTTCCATTTGCATCACCTCCTGAAACAAGTTTGCTCATAATTACTGAAATCATATGCTGTTTGCCCTTCAAGAATCCTTCCGTAAATCCATTCATATAGCAATCGTGCATCTTCTTGTTCAAGTTGTTCTCACATTCACATAAATAGTCATAACCTTTAATACACACATTATAGGCTTCCAAAGCATCTCTTGCTAATTGTAATGCCCTTTGCTGTACAACACTCTCAGGTTTCATTCTCTCTATAACTGCGATTGCTTCTAATCTTTCTGCTTCACCGTTTCTTTCTACAACATTTGCCATTTTATAACCTCCTTAAAAACATACCAATATATCTGCCCACATTACTATCGCCCACACTATCAAACAGATCCATATTACCAGTACCCAATGATATCTCAATGCGAATAACTGAAAAAATGTTATTGGGCTTTCAAATAATGAGTTCACCTGCTTTAATATCTTTAAAGTATCTAAGATTGCCATTGTTGTGCAGATTATCAATCCAATAAATAATATAATTATTGCTACGAACATTACTTCAAATTCCATGCACTGCCTCCTTCATTTGATTCCTTAATATTTCTCTTAACATAGGGCATCTGCCCATTCTTACAACACTTGCACAGGGTGCCGCTACTCCACAACATACCTCATTGAAGTTTTCATGCTTCCAGCAGCACTCTTCAATTTTCGCATCAATCATCTCCTGTGTTAATCTCGAACTCATCACCTGGCTCCTCTCCATACTCTGAATCTTCAACTGATTGTTTCTGCAATTCAGCTTGAACACACCTGTATCCTCGCTGTATGCTGTCCCATTGATACAATGGACATTCATTTTCATAGCAATCTGGGTAGTCTTCTATCACATCTGATACTGCAATTACCTGATCATCTACGTTGGTATATTCAGTATGTGTACATACTCTAAATGGACATTTCATTTATTACCCTCCTTATCTAATCTATGAACTTCTACCTTGCCTATTCCGGCACACATCTGACAAATCTGTACCTCTCCAGTGATATAACTAAAATGTGTTCCTTGTCCATGACACTGTGGACATTCTAGATACATAGGTTTCTCTATTTTTGGCATTGGTGGGATAGTAGGTTGCTCGGGGCAAAGCCTGCTGTGAAACTTATCTTCTCCTGTGTATTTACGAATAATATCACAACACACCTCAACAGCTCCATCCCATGCTTTATCAAAAGCACTTTGCGTCTTTACTTTTTCTATCTCCTTAGTCATTTCGTCTGCTGAACGTAGAGGACAATTATCGGCTCGTTTCTCATATTGTTCATCAATATCAAAATCTTTCCACTTAGAAGGTATTATTTTTCTGCAATGCCCTTCATAATAATTCCAAAATATGCAATCATTACAGCATTTTGGCATATCCATATTAGTTATTATTACTGCCATCTGTATCACCTCTCAATTCCGAAGCACTTAACGGACAAAGTAAAAATGCTCCAAATCCATAATCACTTTCATCCATCTGAGCATCAAGTTTAGTACATACATGAGTATAATCATCTACTGATAAATCCCACATCTTATGAAATTCACAGTCTACAGGGCAATCAATCGAAAATCGTATTGCCATCTGTATCACCTCTCAATCCACTAGCCCTAGCGCATAAAT
>Ga0310786_10000438_pt1 | contig 67859 bp, 53 predicted proteins | sample AusTroGonzalo_MG_FD_203881 | JGI IMG/M metagenome (GOLD analysis project Ga0310786, IMG submission 203881) | Bovine rumen microbial communities from tropical cattle in Woodstock, Queensland, Australia - Gonzalo_03 (v2) (version 2) | ecosystem: Host-associated > Mammals > Digestive system >... | reverse complement strand
ACATGATGATTCGTTTCTTTACATCAAGAGTGAATTCTATATATCCTTTGAAACTTGTTTCTCCGGTTTGTCCTTGCGCTATAGTAAAGAAATAACCAGTATCTATAGAACCTCCATTGTATTTTACAGGAAAATACTGCACATCATTTACGGTAATTACATCCGTGGAAGCATAAGAATGCGTAGGTGAGAAACTTGAAACTACATATTCTACATCATCTCCTAATTCATAGTTAGAAGAAAGCTTATGCGTGTTTGAGTTACTATCAAAATGATAGTAGAAAGCTGAGAGTCGTTTTCTTTCCATTTGTATCCCTCCTTTGAAATTATATAAAAGTTGAGGTGCTCTCGAAGGAGCACCTCTAAAATATTAATTTACAGGAGTATTTCCTGGAATCTTAGGATCAGTTAAATCTGCCATATCTTCATAATAGTATTTAGTACAATTGCTAGGTATAGCATTGCTCTCCAATACACAATCTCTTGAGAGATATATACTTGTGATATTTGTGAAAGCATACCTCTTAACAAGCATTGTTCTTTGAGAAAGATATACAACACTTCCTGTAGGCTTAGCACCATTAAAAGCATATTCTCCTATTTCCGTACATGCTTCAGGAATATTGAAATTCACTAATGTATTGATATTATAGAAGCAGTAGTTTGGAATTTTTGTAATAGAATCTGTAAGAGTTAGATCTGTGATTCTAGCATATCTAAATAATCCAGTATTAGAATTATAAGAGAATCCTTCTGAATCAAATCTAGAACTATATAACGTTGTTCTATTACCGGTTATTTTGAGAGTCTTTACGCTTGTTGAATTATAAAGAATAGTACCATAATTACTATCCCCTAATGTGTATGGCGTAGTAGCACATAAGTCTGTAACTGTATCTGGAATTATAAGAGTATTAATAATACCATTACCACTTGATGGAAGATATCCGAATTGATAACCTCCATAGAATGTGGTGCAGTTGGAATCAACTGTATATACTCCATCAGTTACAACGTTTGCGTTAAATCTAACGGAGTAAAATGCCTGATATCCTAAAGCTGTATATTTAGGGGCATTTTGCCATGTATTGTATGAGTAGTTATTATTATTAGGATAATGGAATAATCCGATAGGAGTGCTAGGGAAGTATATTTTGGATACAGTGGTTGCACCAAAACTATTCTTTCCTAGATATTCGAGAGCAGTACAACCTTCAAGATGAACTTCTGTTACTGTAGCACAATTAATAAATGCTGAGTCTCCTATATATTTAACTGTACTTCTTAACTGATTATCGGCATTAATAATTACACCTGAACCATAAAACGCTTGTTCATCTATGGTTTCAACTCCATAAAAGTCGAAAGTCTTTAAATTAGTACACTGATAGAAAGCTTGTTTGCCTATATACTTAAGGGCGCTAGTATTAGACACGGTAGTCAAATTAGCGATTTGATAGAATGCATAGTTTCCTATAGATGTACAGTTATTTATATCTATTGAAGATAATTTTTCGAGATCGAAGAACCCGTTAACTCCTATAGTCCATGGTCCTGTTGTATTGTTAGTGATAGTTAAAGCCCCAGCTCCTATTGATAAACTATTAGATGCGTAATTGCAAACTTTCTTGAAGTTTGGACCAAGAGTTATGTTCATTAATGATCCAATTGGCACACCAGATACTCCTCCATTAGCATTAACTCTATCGAGTAAATCTCCTGTTAATTGGTTTGTGTATGTGCTACCGGTAAAGAATGTTCCTGGAGGGATACACTTTTCGAAAGTGATATTAGTATATTCTCTTGTATTAAAAGCTGACATAAGATCGTTGGCTATCGAACTACTATAATTATAACCTTTGTCAGATACGTATGATGTCGTATATCCTATTTCGAATTCAGCTGATACTGTGACAGCTTCATATGTCGGATACGTATTTCCGGATCCAAAAGTAGTAGAAAATGGTGAGCAGAAATATGCATTATTAGTGTTGAATGGTTTATATACACCGAGGAATATAATCTTTTCGAATTGGTTATACAATTCATGCGGTGCCAGATTTAATGCGTTATCGAATTCGAAAACACCGCCATATAATCCAAGTTTACAACCGCTAGGGAAATTAATTTCGGTTAAATTTACATTACTCATAAAACAACCGCAACCTAAAACAAGTGTGTCTGTTTGACCTGGAATAAACGTGATGTCTTCTGATTCACCATCTATAAAACATTGTGTCCCATATTCTGCTATTGGAATAACCATGTGTGTCATTTTATTACCAACAAAACACCTTTCTCCGGCAGATTCTAAGTCTTCAAACAATGTTTCGCAATTAGCAAGACTACAGTATTCAAAGCATTTATTTGGAAGATTAACAAACTTAAAGTTGGATCCTGATGCGACAGAAAGAGTATCCAGAGATGTACATCCTGAGAATGCACCTTCACCAAGAACTAATGCTGGATTAGAGAATACTACTTCTTCTAGATTTGCACAATCAGCAAAAGCATAATCTCCAATACTTGTTATACTATTAGGAATTACAAGTCTGGTTATGTTTGAATTTCCTCTGAATGCTCCGGCAGAAACAGTTGTTGTGAATGAAAGAATAAGAGCTACTGTAGCCGAATCGAGATTTGTTCCCTTAAAACATCTTTCCGGTATTGTAGATGGGAATTCTAAAGTTGAAGAAACGAATTCTGCTACTTCATTATTATATGGATGTGAAGTAATCGTTGTGAGATTTGTACAACCCTCATACATTCCTACGGCTGTAGGGAACATGTAATTCTCTGTAACGGCTGTTCGGTTATTCGAATTATCATATTCGTAGTGACCAAGAGGGATATCAATAACTCTAAGATTCTCATCCCCTGCAAATACACCAGTATTTGCCGTTGGATAAGCTCTAAATGTATACGATGCGTTTGGATCAGGCTTCTCCCAATTGTATCTGTTGTGATATAAGAATACGAATGAATCACCATCAAGTGAAGAATTCTGGAAAGCATACTGACCGACACTTGTAACTGCTTTTCTAGCGTCTAAGTGGGTAAGACTCTTACATCCATAATATGCATAATCACCAATAGTGATAGGTGTTGGATCTGATATTTCTCTGCCATTATCCCAAAGCCATATATAATCTGTGATCATTTCGCAGTTATAGAAACAGTAATTTGGAATAGTTGCAATACTAGACTGGAGTTTACCATTTATCTCCATATCAGCTATACCCTTATCCATAAACTGAACAAGGCTATGGCAGTTCTTGAACTGGTTAGCTAGGAATGATGTGAATACATATGATATAGCTTTAAGAGATTCACATCCTTCGAGAGTACTCTGAAGTGTAGCTGTATTAGGAATTCTTAAATACTCGCAACCATACATTTTCTCTAACGAATGAGCTTTGATTGTCGTGATTGTATCAGGAATATACATAGATGTGATATATGGGGCACCGTAGAATGTGTAGTCCTGAATAATCGTATATGAAGAATTCTCTGGAAGATATATTGGTCCGGTAGGAACTATCGAATTATGGAATGCGTGAGCTCCTATTGCTGTAATGCTATTCGAAAATTTGAAAGGCTTAACAGACATATCCTGCATATACCAATCGTCAGTTTCAAATCTATTATTGTTTACTCTACACAAAGGTAAAATAAATTTAGAATATGCATCGTATCTTTTCCAATCATAACTTGAAGATGAACTAGGTACTACATTACTATCAAATGTACAGAAAGGAAGTGAGTGTCCTACTTCAGCGAAAGCGTACTGACCTATGCTTGTAAAATTCTCGCAATTGAATTCGAGATAATTTAATCGTATACAGTTTTGGAATGCATAATCCCCTATAACGGTTACTGTATCAGGAAGAATAACTCTTCTAAGGGTTTTTACATTCTTAAAGGTATTAGCAACAATAGTTCCGATTTTTGCATCTACTACTATTTCATATAATCTATAATATTTAGCTGTATTTCCCGAGCCATCTTTTCCATTAAATACCGCATTCATTGCTACAACTGGCTTATCCCCGTGTTTTTCAGGAACAACATAAGTGCCTATATAATAATATAGATTGTTTGTGGTAGGAGTATCGAACCCTGTTATAGTAGATGTATCTCCAGAATCAGAGAACGTAAAGTATGATTGATAAGTCGCATCATAATACACAACATTCCATGTTGTATTATATAATCCGTACATATAGAATCCGGAGCCATTTAAAGTATCTGGAAGCGCTATAGTTCTGGTTGTAGTTCCATAATTACTATAACCAACTCTGAACGCTTGGTTGGATAATTCTGTCACCGTAGGAGGAATTAATATGGTCGATATATTCGGATAACCGTATATAGCGTACTGATTTATTTTTGTACATCCGTATGCAATCATAGCAATACTCCATTCATCAGCCGCATTATATGCGTAGCTTCCACTATTGCTATACCAGAAAGCATATGACTCTAGTTTTTTACAAGGAATAAACTTATCACATCTACCATTTACATCCCACTCATAAGCACCCATATTATCAAACGTATATGATCTAATTACATTTGTTAAAGGAATATCCATTATAGTTCCGCCTATTTGATATAAATATGCGGCAGAATATCTCCATTTAGTATCGCTAGAGTTATTTACAGATGGTTTTGGTGAGCAACAATGTAATGGTATATATTCACAATATTTAGGAAGAAGTATACGTAATGTTGAAAATACATCATTTAATTGGCTTCTTGTGCCATTATATATATCATATAAATATCCTTCACTATATGATGCCGTAGCACATAATGCAGATAAATCGGTATTTTTTGAAAATTCAACATGACGGAAGTCTAAAGGAACTGGCTTATTGAGTACTTCGATATGTGTGTTTTTATATGTATAGTATGTACTGCTGCCACTTTTGGTAGTCTCCATCATTATATTGAGTCGTATTCTAGGTGTAGCATTATATCCAGTAATAGCAAGTTTATCTACTTGCAGAGGCTGGATAGGTTGTTGATCGAAATAACAGTCATCAACCATTTTAAAGAACCCTTTATTATATGAATCATCTGGGCCAACAATTATATTATCATGCTCATCATATAAATTGTAGTCTATTTCAACACTCTGATTTCTAGGTTCTATAGAGAAATTACTGCAGTATGTATAGTTTAAACTTAAAGTATCTATAGTTTTTCCTATATACACATCATCATAGAAATCAGCACGTTCTTGTTTTGACATAGACGGTATAACCCAAGGTCTAATGAGTTCCCCAGGTTCTGCATCTGTCATTTTATCATAGTCGGCATTATACCATGATCCTTCTATTTTAAGAGTCTTGATATTACAAGCCCAATATGCGGCATCTTCATAATAATTATGAGTTTTATGTCCAAATGCATCCTCATCGTAATGGTAGAAGTTATCTTGAATAAAATCGATATTCCCCCTTACATTATAGAAAGCGCAGTCATCTATTCTTGGAAGTCTGAAGTTTTCAAAAATAGTAGAGTTATCCATACGTAATTTCTGTAAAGAAATATTCGGATAATCACCATCAATTTTAAGATGGCGAATTGTTGAATTCTTAAATGCGTCCGGTTCTACTTGTACTACAGAATCATCATAGAAATACAGATAATGTATATTATCATTAGCAAAAGCTCCCTCTTCTACTGAAACACAATTATCTGTTAAGAATACAACCATTCCTAAATTCTTACAATTATCAAAGCAATAAGACGGAATTTTAGTATTTAGCCAGTTCGTATCGTTTATTTCCAATACTCGCGCAGGATGCAGTATAAACCATGCTGGATACTCAGCGAGAATATCGGTAGCTTCAGGATAATCTAGAATTGCTTCTTGTGTGAATTGATCGTTTCTTACTTCACTATTGGCAAAAGCGAATTCTCTTGCATCGATAGGCTTATCGTTTGGAAGTGTCATTCCTATCTTAGTATTGTAGAATGCGCCACCATCGATAAGAATACCATTATTCTCGACAATATCAGCAAAGATATCAACTTCATCTTGTGAATCAAAATTCTCCATATTAAAAAGAAGAAGCTGATTGATGGTCTTGACAGTCTTATTATTTACTGTAGCAGGAAGTACACCTATCTTATGTCTATCATTTTTACTATATGGGTACATAAGAGTAACAGTATCATTTGCTTCAACCTGATAATAGTATCCAATTTCATCATCAGCAACAGGAGTCCATACATCATAATCCCATTCTATATTCTTACCAGTTACACTTACAGCTGCAGCTCTGTTTTCAAGAACACAATCTGGATCGTCCGGGTTTTCTTTAACGAAATAAAGCTTAACCTTGATATCGAGATGAGTATCTATACCCATATCAGGCATACTAAATGCATTCTGTAATACATAACGCTTAGCAATATTAGCAGAATATGCACTTGTGTTTAAAAGAGTAGAGCCATTATATAGCTCTAAGTATAATGTACCTGCGGGCATATTAGCATAAGCTGTTGTGTTTATGGATATATCTGTATTTTCTGTCAGATATATCTTCTGTTCATGAATAGTAACCCTCTGACTTCCGATTACTACATCATATGTATAGTCTATATCTCCTAATTCTGTATTAGGAGTATATGTAACTCTTGAAATATTTACAAGCTTGATTGAATTATCTGAGAAGTCTATTGTAGCTTTTACATAGTCCCCAGTATAAATCTTAAGATCTCTATTTACAAGACTTAACTCCTGCCCGAAAATTGAATAGACATCCCCTTCTGCATAGTCATATGCAGCAATAAATATCTTATTCATTCTTGCATCTGTTCCAGGAAGAGAAGTATTCGCTGTAGGATGCAGAATAGGCATATAGTTTCCTACTTCAAGGTAATGTACATGATTAGTACATGACGTTTCTCTTAAAGTAGAGTCTTTTATTTGTGTAGAGAAGTTCATATTATCGACCTCCTTTATTAATAAAAAGTTGAGGATACCCTCGTAAGGGTATCCTCTGTAATTTATTAACGATAGATTTCTTTTGTTGCGGTTATAATAGAATAACCATGACATGAATAAGGATTCCAATCAGGCATGTCTGCTTCCAATCTATTAGAATCGACATTCCTTTCTACAAAGTTCCCCTGAGTTTCATCCCAAACTTTTTCCTGATATCTCTTACAATAAATATCGATATCGGTAATACCACCAGATTCTATAGAGTTAACATAGTTTTCTCCAATAGAACTATAAAAATCTGCGGTTGTAGCGTCAGGATATGATTTTGATCCACCGCCCATATTATCATGAAGAATGAGCCCCTGCATATTAAGTCTATATACTGTATCATCATCTCCAGGCACGTATGTTCCTGCGGAGGCCGGACTGATATCGAGAGATCCTATTACGTTATTCTGAATTACACCCTTAACCGAATAATGTGGCTTGACAGTATCACCAATTGGCTCTGTTGTAGATTCTATACAGAGATTGAATCCTGTATAAACATCATTATCATTAGGCTTAGAGTCATCGAAGAGTACTAAATTTCTATCGGTTACGTATGTTTTATACATCTTCTTCGACTTAGCCAAATCACCAGAACCTTCTATGGTTATTTCAGCCCCATCATTTTTACCTCTAGACTTTGTAAATACATTAGAATCGAGGTTAAAATAAGTATTGCAATTCTTGATACCTATATTAAAGCATCTATATATAGCACGAATAATTCGTCCAACTGGCGTATCTTCGTCACTTCGAATAGAAGCAGCTCCCCAGCGTTCTCCGGATAATTGTAACCAAGATTGAATATTACCGAGAGTGATACCTGAAGGAGATGAAATATATGAACCAAAAATAAATGATCCAAATTCATTATTGGTTATATTCATTGTATTTCTTATAGTGTTCATTCTTTCAACTACTAATGGTGAATCAGCATTAGCACTGTTAAGATATAGGATCGATCCCTCTGGCATAAACCACTGATTGTGTCTAGCCAAAGCTCGACAATACATTAAGTCTGTCATGCTCAAAATATTATTTCCGCCTTCAACGCTAGCCATTAAGAAAGTATTATCATGAGCATCAAGATTTACAGTATCTCCAAGAATGAATATATTAGAAGCTAAGAAGTGATCATCTATTTTAGACAGTTCTCCTCCTATATTAGTATTAGTTGCACACCATACATTATAAGCATCTTGTTCATCAATAAACGACTTAAATGAATTACCGCTTAATTCAAGATCGAAATTAAAAGCAGGAATAGCTCTTAACGGAAGTTCTATTTCTCCAAGTTGAGGATCTGTTATTGTTTTAAACATATCATAGTATTCACTAACCATAGACTGTTGTCCAACAAAAATAACATTATCACCAGAACTATCGAACTTAGAATTTTCTATAGTTGCTTTCTTAACGCTATTGATAAGTACAGGACAGCTATTAATAGCCGTTCTTTCAGAGAATTTATCGTCGCTATATGGACCAACTCCCATACTATACTTATTATTGCCTAAAACATCGGATGGGAATATCTTTGTTTTAGTGTATGAAGTTCCGGTAAATTCACAGTTATTGATGTATATAGAATCCGAAGAAGTTCTGCAATGCCTATTAGGTGCGCTATTATAACGTATAGCATTGTAGCTAGATATGCACCAATGTTTATTATATGTCGATTTAGCTTGTGATGTGTCATATTTGATAACAAGCGGATCTTTATATACGTTAAACAGAAGCTTAACCGCATTAAAGTTAGAATCGTTTATATCTACTTTGGATTTCGAATCTGTATTAATTACGACATCACCACCGAAGAATTTAGCTCTGTTGATGTCTACATACTGATTTGTTTCGAAGTACATAGTAGGAATAATAACTGACTTTTCCATAGTAGAATCTTTATTGGAAAGATCCATGAAATTCGTAAAGAGTACATTATTCACATATACATTATGTGCGAAAGCCTGATTTCGATACGCTACGGTTTCATATATTTCTCTAAGAAGAATGCTTGATACGCAGTTAAACCATGAGCCAATATCACTATTAGTGATATCAAGCTTACCCTTTTTACTTACAGATTGGTCATATATACCAAACATAGGAGATTTAGTAACGTTATCATCCATTCTGTCTGTATAGCAGTTATTAATAGAAATGTAGTTATCTCCAACGTTGTATACAAAGTTTGTTCCGGCTATATCTGTAAGTCTATATACTACGTTTGGCTCCATTTTTTCTGAGTCTTCAGCAGCATCATAATCTCTCTGACCTGCAAATAAACCAGTGTAGATAAGAAGATATGCAAGTACATATCTCATATTAGGGTATCGGAAATTCATCTTGAGATAATCAAGATACGCACTCGATTCATCAGATGTCATACTAGCTTGAGAAATTAAATTGATATAGCTTCCTGTGTATTCGCAAGATACATTACAGTTTTGGATAGTTATTTTATTTCCCATTGTAGTAGAGAAGTTATTTCCGAGAGTAGCAGGGTCGTAGGACATAGCCTTAATACAAACAGAAGCATCTCTGAGATGTTGATATGAATGAATCATGTAGAAGACGTTGTTGATGCAAGAAAGAGAAGCGCCTCTATAGACATTATCTTCTTTACAGCAAGCGACACCAATAAGCTGGATATTAAAGCCGTTTGATACAAAAGTGTTATCCTTGATATCGAGTTCACCACCATATGAATCAACAAGCCTATTATATAAAGCCGTTCCATAGTACGGGTATACGTCACCAACAGAATGACTGTTAGGTAAGTACTTTGTAACGCCATTCACCAATTCTAATCTAGAATTGTAGATAGTTACAGTTCCCCATAAGTTGGAGATAAACATACCTCTCGTATGCTTTACATTAGAATTGCTTACTGTGAGAGTAGGTTTGACTGCGTTAGAAAGATTCACGTTAATATTACGCCAATAACCAATATGGTCTGGTGTATTATATCTCTTAAGGTATGGAAGAGCAAATGATTCTTTCCACCAGAAACCAGGCTGATTTGGGGTAGAGCTGGTACCTTCCACGAAGTCATTAAATGAGCCGAGAATACTTCTCATTGTGAAAGTATTAATATCAACCATATCATCTGACGTTAAAGCATACTGAGTATATTCTGTAGCATTATCGTCAATGACTCTAGGTTCATTGTAGATAGCACCAGACTGTGTAGTGAAAGTATTATTATCGTAATACTTGATGCAGTAGTAGAAATTGATATTACAGCTATCGATATTCATCTTACCGCTATTGTGGATGATATGAGGTATAGCACTATAACCATCATTAGAAGGGTTTACATCAGTATTAGTGATATTAACAGTAGATGATGGACTATAGTTATCGATAATCATTGGAAAACGGTATCTCTTGGAATAAGTCTGTGTATCCAATGCATCATCAAAATCAGGATGATCATCAGCGATATAAAGAAGAATATCATCTTCCTGATTGTCATCATAGTAAGACTTATAGATAGTAGGAGCTATCTTTCCATCAAATGTATTTGTAATGATTGTACAGTCTTCGATATTAACGAGCTTGTCTTTACCATCAACAAACACCATACCCATATAGTCTTTACAGAATCTAAGTCCTCTGATAGTAAGACTACACTTAGAATCACCAGAAAGACCAACAAGATAAGCTCTTGTACCCCAGTTATCGCCAGTGATACCATACTCACTACATACTGAATTAATTATAGCCTTAGCGTCATCAAGAATGATACAGTTTTCGAAATCCAGTACATAACTGAATAAATCTTCTAACTGTATTGTGTGAGCATAAGCTGTTCCGGTTCCTACTTCCTGAGTAGTATTAGAATTAATATGAATGAATTCTAATCTCTTAGAACGAACGTCATTAAGATTTTCTCCGGCATTAGTCCATGGATGAGCAAACTTAATACCGAACTGACCATAGAATCTGATAATAAGCTGTCTTGTAGCTCTCCTCATATTCTCTGTGATATGAATTCCGTAGCCATCTACGTCGATATCCCCAGATTCTCCATCGTATGTCTGTAATGCTTCAATCATACCTTTAACTATATCCGCATCAGATTCCTTGTTACAAGTATAGTCCAGTATCATAGCATCCATATTAGCAGAATATTCTCTACTAATATCCCAAAGACGAATAGCCCCTTTAGTTCTATCCTCTGTTACTTCGATCACACAGAGTACAGCACTTCCGGTAGAAAAATAATCAGCAGTAGTATACTGCCCAGAAAATGAATTGACCTTGTTTATCGTAAGAGTATCATTCTCAGCAAGTTTAAGAGCAAAAGTATCACCAGTACTAAAACCTGCTGTGGCTCTGAATATCTTAATAACGAATCCATTTAACTTAGTCGGATAAGTGGTATCGAATTCCAACGTGTGGACCGTACCAACTTTTGTATGTATAAGGTCCAAACTACGGTTGAGTAATTCTGTAGCCATGTTTATTACCTCCTTATAAATTATTACATAAAAGTTGAGATTGCCTATACAGTGACAAAAAAAGATAGTGGAGCTTTACTCCACTATCCATAATACATATTTATCAATGCTACCTTAAGGTACATCAACAATTTCAGATTGTAAGATATATCTAATTGATGAACGTGCTCCTGATACACTTCATCGCAATAATACGGGGAATTCTTAATCTTGTACATATAGATTTTATTGAATTCTCGGTATGCTGATACCGGTAATTGCAAAGCCATATATTGAGATATAAATGAGTTTAACGTTCCCAACGCATCCTTATAAGAGCGGGTTGAGACAAGGTATAACACTGAAATCAAAATATAAGCAAAATAGCTATCGTAGGCTTCGAGTTTCTCATCTCGGATACCTTTGATATCTAATATGTGCTCTTGTATTACAGAATCATATCCGTAATATATTTCTAGTGCTCCACTCTTAATCATTAAACCATACTTATTCTTAGCTTTGAAGTTTACTCTTCCAAATGTAGTAAATGCTAATGGACGAGTAACAAATACAGCATCTTTCTTTATAGATATAACTTCATCATCTTGAATCTGATTGGCTTCAAATAATTTTTGTCTAAAAAATTTAAACCCATCAGACAAAGCCTTGGCAATCTCACGATCTTTTTGCATTAATCCGACTTTCACTTCTCTGTACTTTCTGTCTGCGACATACAAAGTATTGTATTGTGCGTCATTGATTATGCCCAACTCATATAGAATACTAATATTAGCTTTCGCTATATCGTATTCATATATCGAGTTGATCACGTAAGACTCCTTAACTGTCCAATTATCTTTCTTGTATAGATTAGTACGGGTCATAGTAATCGTCTCCTAAATACTGTAATTCTTCAGGAGATACCATTATTCCGCCATACTCTTCGAGAATCTGTTTAAAGTTCTCGTAGCCCATACAATTGAATTTGTTGAAGTTCTGAAATTCTCCTTTCTTATTTAAGGCTAAAACTTCTTCTCTGAGATCACATGGGTATTCAAGATGACAAACACTCAGTCCGAATGTATCACCGAACACCTTAAGGTATGCCTCAGTAAGAATTGATCCGAAAGATGAGTTGTTTACTCTCATCAATACATAATCGTTGTGTAAGATATCGACAAATATTCTAGCCAATAATCTTAACTTCTCAGGATCATCATACAGAAACCTCACTAAGAATTCTCTCAAATAAGAGCCTCTCGTTATTTCATCCTGTTGAATAGCCGCAGGAATAAATCCAGCTCCATATGTAAAGTACGGATCTAATAATCTACCATCCACATCAGGATATTCTCCTGATGGGATAGCGTTTGGTACGTTAATATTATATGTCTTAGAATCAAAACCACTTATATGCGATGGTTCTGTTCCTTCATAAAATATAAGCATACTATTACCTCCTGATGAATGGACTGATTGCGTTAGGATACAATTTGGATGTAACCTCATACTCGTTAACTCCACAAAGCATAACCAGATCGTTTCTAAGAGTCATAATCTTATTTGGATCTGGTGCAAGAGTTTGGGTATTAATATTGAATCCATACATATTATCCATAAACATAAGAATCTGATTCATATACATATCATGATTCGAATCAATCACGATTAATATATCAGTGTTAAAAAACACGGCATCATATAGCATGGCTGCTATAAAATCCCTAGTGTACATTGATAGATAGCCTTGATATTCGAATGTATAGTAGTTTAAGTCATTTGAATCAATATAATTCCGTACTACGGACGGGGGCGGCAAAAGTACCGTCCCCGATGTAGCATTCGGAATATTCTTAATAAATGACGGATCCAGATTCTCATCCATAAAGACCACTTTAGTTAAAGGTGTCCTGTTGTTTGGGTTTGAATCTATTCTTATCATTAGAAGTCCTCCTCATCGAACTCCTCGTCATACTTAGTCTTCTTCTTCTTTTTATCGACTTCTCTCTTCTTCTTGCCATCCTTACGGCCTTTCAGTTCCTCGGGATCGATGTCGTAGATTGCGGCTTCTTCCTGTTCCGGTTCTGGCTCTTCGCTTGGAATGCTTGGAGTTATTAACGGAGAAGTTTCTTCACTCTGAAGTTCTGGCTCTTCTGTGACTGGAGTTTCCTGTTTTTTCTCAACATCCTTCTTACGGGATGTCTTCTTATTTGAAGGTTTGTCATTAGTTATAACTTTACCTTCATGGCTTGTTAACGGCGTGTCTGTCTTCTTACCAGGATTATTCTTAGTTCCGATTATACTAACCGGATCCTTCTGAATCTTTACTTCTGGTGGAAGCATAACCATATGCTTAACCGCTTTCTTCTTAAAATCAGCCGCTGATTTCTTTGCTGGCTGCTGAACTGTCTTAGTTGAACCAATAACACCTGTGTCTGTGAGGCAAGTTACGCCATCTTCAGTGAATGATAAAATCTGTACTCTCATATTATGAGTACCTCCTTTACTATTATTTTGTGCATTTTGACTTGACTGTCTCAATGCTTGTTTATAAAAGTAACTCTGGATTGTTCCAGCGGCTACTTCTTGAGCATTATAATCTTTATTGCAGCTTCTACATTGGATCTTGTCGAAACAAGGTGTATATCCAATCTTTCCACCACAACGCTTACACCGTAAGCCATCAAGAGCTTTATATACTTCTGGGAAATCACAGAATACCAATCCGAAGTTTTCTCTAATCCCAAAGTTCATAAACGCTCTTACACCCGCATCATTTATAAAGAAGCCCATCTTCTTAAAGTAACGCATCATTTCGAAATGCATTGCTCTCATCATATGAAACTCTTCTCTATTTCTGATCGGATAAATTCTCTCATTAAGAGATGCTATGCCATTATAACCCACGTCAAAGACCTTAGGTACAAACGGCTTTAAGAAATGCTGGATCACCATCTCCTTACCGGCATCTGGTAATCCAGAATGTTTGAAAGGTATCTTTATGACAACTCTGTCGTCATAATTAACCTTGTACACCATACGATTAGTTCCACTGAACCATCGCTCTAATCCATATGGTTGAACTATTCTGTCTATCTCTTTTTTCTTAAGGATAGCATCTTTAGCCCAATACGGATTGTCTATGATCTCATGATAAATATACTGCTGAACATTCAGCGGTAAATAATCATTCAATCGTTTACCCAAAGACATCATATCAAATGACGTCTTATCATATATGTCAGCGTAACTCTGCTCTATAGCAAAGTTCCTGATTGATTCAATTAGTTCCATCTCCGATCCTCCTAATAGGCATTACGGAATACATTATCTAATCCTAGTCGTATAAGCACCTCCCTAGGTAACTTCTCTAATTCATAGATTGGTATGTTGAACGTTGGCTTATTCGGCACGAGTTCTTGTGAATGATACTTCGACGCTATATCATAAGCCTGTTTATCAATTTCTCTTTCTTTCAAATCCTCCTCTGTTTCGACTATTCCCATTTCTGCTTTAATAGCCGCCATATTTCGTTGCCAGATATCATTCTTCCTTAATATATCCTCCTTCTTATCTGACAACCACATGTTCATATCAAACCGCTCATACATATGATTGAATCTTTCTCTACGTCTCTGCGGTTCATATATAAAGTGTTCTTCGTATCTCGCCATAATCTCTGCTCCTTTTTCAGAGGTGATATCGAAGTTCTCTTTGAATTCTGGGAAGTAATAATAAACTTCCTGTACTACTCTTGTCATGGCATTTCTCATATTAGCTATTTCAAATGCCTGCTGATAAGCCTTATTAAGACGCTCTCTTAACGCCTGCTGTCTTTCGGCTAAATCGATCTTTGCCTGTTCTGGATCTATCTTAGATTCAAGAACTACGTCACAAGATCCATCTTCTTCCATATTTACTATAAAGATCTGTCTACGCTTTGGTGCTTCATATTTAACATCATTTGTAGTAGCAGTTTCTTCATACACTGGAATAGCATTTTCAAATGAGTAAGGATTATATTCTTTCTCGAGAAAGCTCTGGAAAGATTCTGTCTCCTTATCTTCTCTGAAAAGTGAAGCTACATACTTCTGCGATCTTATATAATCGAACTCTGCAGCTTCATAGAGATCTTTGATTGTCTTATACTGTGGATGATCTGGATACTGATACACTGACATAAAAGCTGTAGCATATTCATTTCCATCCGGTATAACTGAGAAGTACGGAGATATTGTTCTTATCCAATACATCTTACCGTCTTTCTCTATTTTTGTAAACTGAGAGTTAGCATTCTTAGAATAGTCCCTTCTAATATACGGAGGTATATCCTGAGGGATATGGAATGCATGACCAGTCATACAAAGTAGCCTCCTATAATCATCCTGCTGTTTCTGATACCAGCTGTAGTTAGGATTAAAATAGCCCCCATAATACGGATAACCATACTGTGGATAGCCACCATAGTTATAGTTATAATTACCATAGCTATAGGTTGGACGACCATAGTTGTAGTTATAACACTGAGGTCCACCAAAAGATGGAACTGTGTTTGTTGAAGCACTTGGCTGAAACATTGTAGATTCTAATCCGAAACTATCTTCAGCTTCAGTAGCTCTTGCTTCTGCCTGTCTTGCTAATACAGCAGTGTCAGGATGTATTCCTGCATCTCCCTTTGCGATTTCATTCTTGACATCTTTCGGAAGATTAGAATAACTAACGAGATCTTCATCCTCGCCAGGATCATAACCATCATATTCAGATTCAAATCTAGAAGAATCATTAGGATTGTTTTCCCACATCGCCGCTTCTTCTGCTAATTTCTTTTGAATATGAAGTTCATGTCTAAGGCTGGCTTTCGCACATCCATTTTCATCTACTGTGTCCATTTGGTCTAACTGATCGATGCACCAGCAGATGTATTCGTCTTCTGTCATTCCCTTACCCTGTCCAGATATATTTGGATTGTATGGCGGGAACATAGACAAATCCCAAGATTCTGTTTCCCTTGAGATCGGCTGAATGGATCCTGGATTTGCTATTATAGAATCTAAGAATGCATCTCGTACATTCGGATCTGCTACATTCTCCGGGACCATTATGCCTGTTGATGATTTTATCATCGGACCGAACCTCTTTTCTTGCTCTTTTACGAAGTTCTCGTCCATTATATACTCATCTGATCTTGATCTACCCTGATCATTGACCAGAAGATGATTGTTAAAATACTCCTCCGCATTTTTCTGAATAGCTTTTATTCTATCAGATTCAGCTTGAGTTGCACTTGTACTTATGTGTGATTTCATCTTAACATCCCTTTCAACTTTATTATAGTACGGTTTCTTAATTTGTAACATCGTACAACTACATAATATATAAGTGCGAGGAGGTTTACCTTTTATGATTTTCAATTCGGAAGACATCAAGTTAGGGTCATTCCCTGACAACTGGTATGAAGAGTATAAACTACCGAGAGTAACCAAGATACTCTCGTTTATAGATTCAGAGGGCTTAATAGATTGGGCTAATAGAATGGGTCGATGTGGAAAAGATAATAAAGAAATTCTTAAGAATGCCGGAGAGTATGGGACTAAGACTCATACAGCAATCGAAAAGTTTCTTAAATATCAGGAAGAACCAGTCGACCGTATCGTAGCTTTTGACTCATTTAAGAAGTGGTATAATGATGTATGGACTAAGAATGATATTAAGATATTAGGACAGGAGGAAACCTTATTTGCTAAGGGCTTGTTTGCTGGTACATATGATCTACTCTTAAGTATCAATGGCAAAGTATATCTGATGGACTTTAAGACTTCTAATCATGTAGGATATAAATATTGTATGCAGTTAGCCGCATACAGATATATGCTCAGAGAAAGAAAGAACTTAGAGATAGATGGTGCTATTGTACTTCAAGTAGATAAGAATAAGCCTAAGTACACAGAATACTTCTTAGATCTAAGTAAAGAATCTGATAGACTATACATGGAAGATTGTGAGCGTGCTATGATTATGCTCACCATGTTATATCATGAGGTGTACTGGTTAAAAAATAATTTCCCATTTTGAGCATAACATAAAAGTAATCCTCGGGTAAATCTGACATACTTTTATCCTTGGTTCTTCACAATCCTCTATGGTAATATAACAAGAGGCATTTCGGGGGAAAAGAGCAAACCGGTTTGTTTTAATTTACGGGTATTGCTGGCCCAGAGGAAATGCCTTGTTTGTTATATTATTCTAACTTAACTTGACAATTGTGTAACTTCTTTGACAGCCTTGTTTTATTCCAACAAAAACTCCAGGTAGCTTTATGCTACTTGGAGTTTTATTTTCAGGAGGTAATCAATATGATGATTTCAATAAATATATCAGACTTGCACTTTGGAGCATTTGATCCTAAAAGACAATATAATATGCTTAAAGAACAATGCTTAAACAAAGTATCTCAAATAGATAAATTTGACTTCTTCTGTATACAGGGAGATATTTTTGATAGACGCTATCTTACAAATAATGATGCGGTATTTTATGCATCACTTTTCGTTCAGGATGTAGCCAATATGTGTCTTCAGAAAGATGCTATGCTTATAATAATATCTGGAACGAGTGGTCATGATGCTGATCAAGTAAAGATATTCTATCCTCTTATGACTTCTAATCCTAATGTAAGAGTTATGGAAACCGTTGGATTTGTAGAACACCATGGTTATAGAGTGTTATGTATCCCCGAATTATATAACGTTCCAGTAGAAGTATATAACAAACACTTGTTTGAATCCGGAATATATCAGATGTGTATATTCCATGGATTTGTCAAAGGCGCTGTATATGGATGTGATGAAGCCACATTAGATTCTCAGAAACATCCTATTCTCGATTTGAAGTATTTCTATAACTGTATGGGTCCTATAATGGGAGGCCATGTACATACTTCAACTTGCTTAAGACAGCATATGTATTACACTGGCTGTCCATATAGATGGGAATTCGGACAAGAAGAAGCCAAAGGATTCATGATAGTTCTATTAGATACACAGTCATATAGATACTACGTTCATTTTAATCCTATGACTTCGGATAGATATGACACTTATAATCTCGATCATATGCTTGAAGAACCGGTAGAAGTTATAGCTGATTTTATCAAAGGCTTACAGGCTGATTCTAATGACCATGTAAAGATTAGATTTAGTAAGGAATCACCGAAGATAGCCGTACTGAAAGACTACTTCAGATATACCACCAAGATACAGATAGATGCTAACGATGTGCAGTTCATGAAAGATACCACTGAAGTGCAAGATATAAGTAATAAATTTGCTGAAAACTTTGCATTCTTATCGGATCCAGGGTTAAATGAGTATGAGAAACTTGTAATGTTTATGAATCAACAAGAGGGAAATCAGTTTATAACAGTTCCACAGTTCATGTCTATCTTGACGGAATCATTGTAAAATAATAATTGATGGTTTCGTCAACTTATCTATACTATTATGAGATGGGAGTGAACTCTTCAAATGCGAGTAAAGAATAGCGAAGTCTTCAAACACCAATTCGATGAAGACGCAAATAGATACAACAATATTAGATTTGATAGTACCGTACTTGATATGATGTGCAGATACATGGTATCTGAGAATTCTATTATTAAAAGACGTGGATATAGTAATATACGTGAATTCATCAACGCCCTTAATCCGGACGATTACAGAGATGAAGTCAGACAATCAAAGTTGGATTTTATTAGACGAGCATTAGATGCTCGTTTGAATTTTAATATAGCAGACAGAAAAGCTACACTTTGTCATATTACAGGCTTAGGAGATCAGTCAGCAAATGCTTATCCTGAATTGTCAAATGATGAAGTGGTTTGGATTGATACAATCATTCAGAAGGGTCTCACTTTTACATATGTATATAGCAGAATTCCAAGAATGAAGAATCTTATATCAGACTTAGAGCATTGTGATCCTACAAGAAGAGATGAATATGCTATGGGTCTTATCAATTGTATGGAAGGGATTATTGCCGACCATAGACAGTCTATTATAGAACACGAAGAAGAGGAGTATTTCTCTCTCGTTGGAGATCAGAGAATGAGAAGTGTTACAGATTACTATAACACTCTTACATCTCGTTCTAATAAACTGAGAACTGGTATTTATGCTTTGAATGATTTACTTGGTGGAGGATTTGAATGCGGAAGAGTATATAGCTTTTGCGCAGTTCCATCTGATGGTAAGTCATTAACTATTGTAGATTTAGCATTACAGATTAAGAAGTATAATGCTGACTATATATCTAAGGATAAAACTAAGATTCCTACAATATGTATTCTTACAATGGAGAATGCTTGTAGAGAAACATTTGAGCGTATATTTAAGATGCTTAATGGTCCATGTGATCTATCTAATTATACAATTGAACAGATTATGGATATTTTGTCTAATAAAGGTCTGGTTGTAAATCCAGAGAACCCTATAAATATTGTGGTTAAGTATAAACCAAATATGTCTGTCTCTACATCATATTACTATGATTTGTATGATGAATTATCGATGTGTGGTATGGAAATGATATGTATGATACATGACTACACAAAACGAATCAAATCGCAATTCAACGAATTCAATGCTGACGAACGTCTGCGTTTAGGTGCGGTTGTAAATGAAGATAAAGCTTTTGCTTTAGCAAAACAGATTCCGTTCATTACTGTTGCACAGTTCAACAGAGAGGGAATTAAGGTAGTTGAAGAAGCAAGAGCGAACGGAGATTTCAATATTGTTGCAAAGTTACTTCGCAGTCATATCGGAGAATCAACACTCATCATCGAAAACTTGGATGGAGCATATGCTATCGCATATGAATATTCACAGATGAATGGTGAAACAAGGAAATGGTTAGGTATTAAGGATCTTAAATCAAGAGGAGGCTCACAAGTTGTAGATCCGAATGCTCCTGAGAAACCAGTGGATACATTCTATATTCCATATCTTGTGAATAATAATATAAAGCTTCAAGAAGATTATGGAACTGGAGTTAGAATGGAACTCAATACGATGTATAATCCTGATGAAAATAAAATGCATATGTGTGCGTTTGATGGAGAAGAAAAGGGATATACGATTAATCAGTATGGTAAGAAAGTACCAAAGAAGCTTTCTAAGGAAATGAGAGATGAACTCGCATGGCAGAGTGAATTAGCTTATGATAAACTGAAAGCCGATGAGAATAGACGGTTTAGAATTGAACATGGTTTCGCTACACCGGAAGACTTCTCAATGTTTAGCGATGAAGAAATCGCTCAGATGCATTTGACGCCACCAGTAGAAGAAGATTCTGCTGTTATTATAAATGACGCTCCTGTTGAAGAACCACATGTTTCTATAACAATAGAAGAACCGGTTATTCCGAAGTGTCTCAATATAATGGATATGTTTAGACGAGTAGGCTGATACAAAAGTATCCCGGTACACTATAAGTGTACCGGAGTCCTATTATGTATTTGCAGATTTGTTGTAATCAGTAATGAAAGAAGTTTCGGCTGAGCGTATAAGAGTCAAAGCATCTATGAGATTTTGCCTTGATATGAGTTTAACCGTTTTGAGATCAAAGTCTTTAGGTGAAACCATATCGTTTAATATGAGGATTAAGAAAGATAACTCACCGTTACCATATAAGTAATCAGCGAGAATCTTCGGTTTGAATCTAAACTTGAAGTATTCTTTCTCATTGAATGACACGGTAACACATAGTTTCTTTAAGTCATTATAATAATCATTTAGTACTGAATATGCAGGGAATTCTATATCTGTGCCATTATCAGCGCTAAGTAATTCTATAAGACTGAAAGTTTGATATGACGTATTAGAAGCGGCTTTAGAGTCTACAAAAGCACTTAGAGTATGAGTTTTGCTTGATATACTCATGGTCAAATCCTCCCAACTATTTGAATTCTTGCAGGATCACCGCCTACAAAGGCGATGAGAAATTTATCACCTACATTATAAGTATTATCGGGATCTTTACACGGTATGATTACATCATTGAAGTCGATCAAGTTCTTTTTAGTAGTAGGAATAAGATTAGGCTTCTTATTAGCTAATCTATCTCTATGTAAAATAAAACCGGTAGTATTAGTTTTCACTAACGGTAATAGAGTTGGTATATTAAAATAGTAAGTATACGTTCCATCAGGATTAGGTTCTTTTCTATTAAGAATAGCTTCCTGAATATACCTACATGGTTCGTAATCTATCATAGTATATCGGCCCCTTTACTTTTAAATAAATTATAGTTTAGTTCAATCATAGAGAATAAGGAGTAATTTTTATGGCAAAGAAGAATAATGCACCAAACCCATCATACGAAGAATTAGGATACTATTTTATCAGAGTAGGAGGATTCTTTGTTCAAAACGGGATTTTGATGGACAATGAATCGAGACAGCCGATAATGTATCCATCATATAAAGGCCCACAGTATATAGCATATCCGCCACAGGCTAACACTTCTCCAAATGTGAATGTAATAAGTTTGGATGTAATGAGAAATACCAAGGTCATTGAATTTCTGTTTAACTTCTGGTGCTCTAAACAGCCTTACACTAATGAGAAGTACATAAAGTATTCTAATCTATACAGAACTGAAGCTCAACCTAAAGGATTTCCTAAGTCGTATGTAAAGGCTTGCGTATGCGAAGCTGATGGATCTGGCGAATCATGGATGGTTGAATCTGAAATGATGAATAATGATGCTTTAGCGTTTGCTTCAATTATGACACAGGTAGAAGAATTAGATGAGGAGGAACTCAAGAAACTTAATAAGCTATACGACAATTATGTTTTGGAGGCTCCGGTATATGGAAAGTTCTGACGTTTTAAACCCAAGTCAACAAAGAGTTCATGATGCGGCCATAGATTTCTTTTTTGATAAGCATCGAAAACTATTTGAATACTCTGGCGGTCCTGGTAGAGGAAAGACTTTTGTTTTAAATAAGATTCTTAACACTCTTGGATTAGCCACTATTCAAGTAGCACCAATGACGTACACTGGTTCCGCCGCAATCAATATGCGTCGAAAAGGAATGACTGCCGCTAAAACTATACACTCATGGTTATTTGAACCATATGATGTTCCGCTTCAGGATGAACATGGGAATATCATATATGATCATAAACTTAATCGTCCTCTTATGGTGAAGAAGTTTAGACCACGAAATTTACCCTCAGAGATAGAACTCGTTGTAGTGGATGAGGGAGGAAGTGTTCCGAATAAAGAAGCGCTACAAATACTTTCTCAAAATAGGAAAGTTATAGTAACTGGAGATATAGACCAGTTACCTCCAGTTGGCGGTACAAGGGGTTTCTTTAATAACGGGAACGTTATGCGATTAGAAGCCAATATGCGACAATTGAGTAGCTATAACGGAATAGAATATCTGGCTCAATTGGCGTTAGAGGGAAGACCAATGCATTGTGGAATGTATGGAAATAATGCTATGGTTATACCTAAATCTAAATTAAGTAAAGAACTCTTGTTATGGTCTGATGTAGTTATATGTAATAAGAATGCAACGAGAGATCAATTCACAAAGATATATAGAAATATGCTTGGTTACAAGGGCATCTTACCATGTCATGGAGAACCAATCATATGTAAACAGAATAACTGGGATATAGAAGTAGATGGAATCAATCTTGTAAATGGTTTAAGAGGTCGAGTGATGAACTTTCCTGATATATCAGGAGTGGATTACCAAGCCGGTACATTCACAGTCGACTTCTTAGCCGACAATATGACCCATCTATTTGAGCACCAACCTGTAGATTTGGAGTATTTTAGCTCCGATTATCAAGCCAGAAAGAAAATCAAAGACTATGACCTTAGACGTACTAAGGGGGAGTTATTTGAGTTTGGTTATGCTATCACATCTTACGCCGCTCAGGGTAGCGAATACCCGAGAGTAATCTATATAAAAGAGCCAATGCGAGGAGACTTAAACAATACGCTCGATTATGTAGGTATCACGAGAGCTACAGATTTCCTAACTGTAGTCTTAAATGAGGGGTAAGTTATATATTATGAAGAGGTACAGATCAAAAAATCTGTACCTTAATTTAATTTCTTAAGGAGGAAATAAAATGGCACAGTTACAGATGTCTGATATGTTCAGACACACAGAAGAAGACCCTACTTTAAGGGAGAAAGAACCTGCAGTAAAGCAGGTAGTACGTAAAAAGTATAAATTCATAGTACGTGATCTTGTCACGACTGATGCTATAGGTGAAGCAGAAGACAGAGCCTATGATGCTTATAACGTGAAAGAGATTACAGGTACGAAAAATGAGGTAATGAGAAGTCTTTACGACTTATACTTCGAATCAGTATTAAGCGACTACACAGACAGAGAGATCTATAATATGATCGAAGAGTCTTGTGTATTTTGCAAGAATATCGAATTGTCTAACCAGAACAAGAAGAACATCTGGGTTCAGGCATCGTTGTACGATTTCTTAAAAATGATCGTCAATCATCCGGAAGAGGTCGAACCGATCTTAGTTAGAGATGTCGACGAGATAATAAAATCATATGAAGCAGGAGGAATGCCAGAAGAAGATTATGACATCAACGAATGCAAAGACGCATTAAAGGAGGAATAATGCATGGGATTTCAGCCAGTTAGTAATCCAAACAAGAATCATATTCCACAGAAGTTCAACAATTGGTTTGATGAACAGAAGAGCAGGAATTCGATGTTTGGAAATGCTTGGATGGAACATGTGAATCCGATTGCTATGCCGGACGGATTCAATAGAATGATTCCAAAATTTGAACGAGGAACAGTCACGTATGATATGTATCCTGAAGCGTTCAATTCTAGCAAGTTCATCGCTAATGTAATACCAATGCTCGATAACAGAACTCGAGAAAGCAAATCGTTATATAATGCGATGAGCAAGGTGGACTCTAATTATATTAACTCACTACCAATAAAATCTCGGAACTATATTCGAGAGAAGATGATAGATGATTATTATAATACGCAAGAGTACATGATGTTCTCTCAGAAGCTTTCGGCATTCGATTCATTAAAAGATCGTACAATAATAGATCAAATGATGATCGAAGCACAGAGACTTAGAAAGCAGAGAGACTTCGAAAAATCAAAACTCGAAATGGAGCTGTTCAATTCGGTGTTTGTAACCGAAGCTAATTTCGAGCGAGATAAAAATATGATAAGAGAGGCAAGGCGTATAATAGCTTCTATTGGTCGTCCAAGAAAGTTTATTGTGAGGGAATTCGTAAATGGTCTTAGAACAGATACAACAATTCTCACATATATAATAAATGAATGCGACAATGCAAATAGATATGCCGCTTTAGCTCAGGATGGATTGAGAGTTTCAAGTGATGAATTCGATGTACAGTTCTTCGGAGTACTGCAGACCAGAATTCTAGCTTATCAGCGTATTCTCGATACGTTCACACAGGTTGTAGATATTCTTAATTATGCAATGAATACCTATAACAACACTGGGGTTTATGTATTCCCTCAGATTATCGAAACACATCTTTTATCATTGCAGAAGACTGTACTTGATAATTTTAAGGATGCATTTTAAAATTACTATAGGGATACCAACTTAAACATTTGAATAATCTTATTTAAGGAGGTATCTCTATGAACGTAATTCAAACAAGAGATTTACTTAGAGGAGATAATGAACACGTCTTCTTCAAGATAAAGCTCGGCGAAGGTTCATTTGTAGATGAAAGAACTTCCATAGTAATATGGGATGATGCAAATGAAACACTCTATGCTATCTGTATGCCAGACAACACATCTCTGGATACAATTTATGCATATAATTCGGGAGTACCGATCGATAAAGAGCCATATCAGAGAAACCTTAAATCCGATTCTTGGATATATCAGGTTTATGCATATACATATGATCAGATTATCGGTCTGGTGACTGTATTTAACAAGGAGAAAACTAATGAGTTTATTCAGACTGTAGCAAGCGGAGACGCTCTCGAAAAGATTCAGCAACAGTTTAAGAGACTCACTGGTAGACTCGACAGAGTTGAAACTTATCTGTGTGGAGATTACTCTAACACAAATAAGGATTACGAATCTAATATTTATTAATTACATAAGTATAAACAGATTTGTAATTATATATAATAAGCATGTATCCGGAGACAAATCGCGTCTCCGGAAAATTAAATTCTAGGAGGTTAATCCAAATGATGAACGCAAATCAGAACCCAAACTACTACGGTGGTGGAGCACCGGCACAGGCAGTATTCACACCTCAGGCAAATGGCTACTACACACAGCCAGGAGGCACAACACCACCATGGGACCCAAACGTGTATCAGCAGCCATATGCTGGAGCAGTACCAAATCAGAACGTTTACAACGTTCGTAATGGTCAGATTACCGGCGTCAACTACCTTACAGATGATGAACTGAAAAGCCTCGAACAGAAGAAGCATGAGGTATGGAACATCAGCAAGGAACAGGCAGCACGTTCAAAGTGCACACATAAGAATCCTAAGACAGGACTTCTTGACGGCTACTTCAAGCAGGGCGAAAATCTCTGGCACTGCAACACCTGCAACCAGGATTTCCACTTTGTTGAAGTTCCACAGAAAGATATCGAAGCAACTACTAACTTCCTTCTGGATGTCATGGATACCACAAAGTTTATGTGGCTCGCTCCTCCGAAGGGTGTAGTTGAACAGTTTTACCCAGTTATGGACTGGATCGCTAAGATTCCGGATGCTTACAGACTTGCTAAGCAGCAGTGGGATTCAAAGAACCAGATCAGCAAGCTCTATACTGCAGGCAGTATGTATACACCACCTGCATATGGAACTCAGGCATACGGAACAACACCAGGTCCTATCTCAAGTGATTACGCACCAACAGGTGTTCCGATTATGGCTCCATATCAGGGCTATCAGGCATATCAGCCACCATATCAGGGTCCTCAGTATGGACAGCAGGCATATGGTCAGCAGACATATGGACAGCAGTATGGCGGATATCAGCCACCACAGGCTCCTAACCCATTAGTTCAGGCTCAGCCACAGGTACAGGCTTACCCACCATATCAGCAGTATCAGGCTCCAGCATCTCAGATGCCAGGAACAACAGTAACAACTCCTCCGGCAGCTCCATCAAATCCATATGGAATTCCACCGGAGACAGCAGCTCAGGCACCTGCACAGACTACTCCACCAGTAGCTCAGGCAGCTCCTGCTCAGCCTGCACAGCAGACACCTCCAACTAACGCAGGAATGTATGTTCCTAACGCAACAGGAACTCCTGACGTTAGCAACATGACAACAAGTACTACTGCACAGACAATCTGATAAAAAGTACCGTGTTTGTAACAGTAGAATAAAGCCCACACAGCTTTAGAAAAAGAAGGGAGATGGGATTTCCCATCTCTCTTTTTTAATGTAAGGAGGATAATAATGGCTAAAAAGACAACAGCCCCAGTCAATGAATATCAGCAGGCGATGGATGATTATGCTAAACGTTTTGAATTCTTAGAAACTGATGCAGAAAAGATTCATCAGACACCAGACGTATTCATTGGTGAATTAGGAAACAAAGGTTATATAACAATGGTAAGAGAAATTATTCAGAATAGTTTCGATATCATTGCAAAGTCTATGAGAGATCCATCTATAAAGATAATGGACCCGGTTATTTTAATGACTATAGACGACACTAAACAAGAAGTGACCATCGAAGACCATGGTTCAGGCATTCCATTCGGTATGCTCGAACAGATTTTCGGAAACACTCATTCATCTTCTAATTACAATAAAAAAGAAGGCGATTATGACGCAGGAAAAAATGGCTGTGGATCAACAGTTGTAAACTGTCTGTCAGAATACTTCATAGTAGAATCCTACGTTGCTGGTGTAGGTGGACGATGTATAGAGTTTAAGGAAGGTGTTCCGGTCAAAAAGGAACATGATATTCCTAACAAATCAAACAAGCAGGGTACTGTAATCAAGTTCAAACCATCATCTAAGTATATGGGGCTTATTGATGTTCCATGGACGGCTGTATTTGAGCTTATCAGAGATATAGTACCTCTTACAGCCATTGGAACAACAGTAGTCTTCACTGGTATCGAAAAGGGTAAGAAACCTCAGACATTTACCTTAGAGAATAAAGATGGTATCAGAGTATTCTTATCTAGCTTTATTGCTAATGCAATGATACAAGAGATTCCAATATGTGTGGATGATGGAACAAAGAAGATTGAAGTATTATTTACATACTCCGGTCAAATGGAAGATGAACAGATAAAATCGTTCTGTAATACTTCTCCTACAGTAGACCATGGTACTCATGTAGATGGTACAATTGATGGTATATGCAAGTGGTTCAAGAACTACATGAATACCATTTATCTTGCTGCTACTAAGTCTAAGCTTGTAGTTACAGATAAAGATATCAAGCAGGGACTCAAGGCAGTTATTTCTGCTTATCTGATTAAGGCAGTATATAAGGGACAAGCTAAGGATCAGCTTACATCTCCAGAAATGAGAAAGTTCTGTAGGGATGCAATGTGCGCAGGACTCGAAGAGTGGTCTAAGGTTAATACAAATGATCTTAAGAAACTTTGTGAGTTCTTTAAGGATATGGCTAACCTTAGACAGAATCAGGAAAAGACTGCAACTAAGGTCATGGCTAAGTATAAGAAGTCTTCTTTAAACAGAGGATTACCGGCAAAGTTTGTTCCGGCAAATAATAAGAAGCACTTAGAGTTATTCTTAGTAGAAGGTGACTCAGCTTTAGGCACAGCTAAGACCGCCTGCAATCACGATATTCAGGCATTGTATCCATTCAGAGGTAAGTGTCTTAATGCGTTTGAAAATTCTAGAGCCGCGATGTTTGAGAATGAGGAAATCAATGGTTTGGTAACCATTTTAAATATACAGCCAGCAAATCCAGCAAAGCATCAGCCATGTGAAGATATTTCGAAGTGTCCATACGATAAGATAATATTCTTTGCCGACGCCGATGATGATGGTTCACATATCGACTGCTTATGGTTAATATTCTTCATGAAGTATTATCCGGAACTTATTATGGCTGGAAGAGTATATCGATGCGTACCTCCACTCTATGGTGCAAAGGTAGCCGGAAAGATGCAGTACTTCCCAGACGATATGTCATTCTACAAATATGTACAGCAGGAATTCTGCAAAGAGAATGAAGTAAAAGATATAGATTCTAAGAAGAAGATTTCATCGAAGGATCTTATCGGAATTCTTTTACGTAATAAGGATTTCGTAAGCCTATTCAATTCATGTGCAGCTTCATCAGCTACACCTCCGATTATTCTTGAGCAGATAGTAAAGCACAGAGATCTTCCATTCGCTAAGTTTAAAAAGGCTATCGAATCAAAGTTCCCATACACTACAGTATCTCAGGCTAATAAGAAGAGATATATTGAAACTGTGTATGACTATACAGTACATAAAATATATGTGGATGATTTATGTCTTCCAAATGCAGCTCCGTGCTTCGCTAGCATCGATAATGAAAAGCCTTACTTTATGGTAAATGGTCAGCAGAGGTCATTATATGAGCTATGCTATATGTTCGCTTCATATACACCAAAGGTCACCAGATATAAAGGTTTAGGTGAAAACAAAGCTAGCACACTTGCAGAGACAGCGGTTCTTCCGAATGGATCAAGAACACTTATACAGTATACACTTGAGGATGCCGAACAGCAGATAATGGAACTTAGAAATATCATTTCTAATAAGTACGTATTCCTGCAGAATATTCCAGACTCTCTCAAGGATTAATCGATTCTTATAATATGCAGGACTCCCCTCCTGCATATTTTTTTATTTTGCATATAACTAAAAGATAATCAATATCCACTTAAGTGGGGAAATGAAAAAATTTATTATGAAGGGACCAGAGAAATATGGCTAATTTCAAAAACTCAAACGACAACAACAAGAAGACATTCGCACCAAAGGCACCAAGAAACCTCCACGTTACACTTACAAAGTTTGAAGTAGTACGCACAGACGGTACATCAGATGCCAGCGACCTTGAAGGAGTATTCAACCTTCTCCAGTCAATTTCTTACAGTGCTTACTCAGTACAGCTTACAGCTAAGGGTGCAGTACTCGGAAATGAAGAAAAGCCTAATCTTATCTCAAAGATCGGCTTCGTGAACGGATTTGAAGCACATCTTGAAGGGGAAGAATTTAAGCTCTCAATCCTTGGAAAGTTCGCAGATGCTTTCAAGGCTATTGAAGATCCTAAGATCTCAATCCTTATCAGAACAGACAGAAAGACCAAGGAACCAGTTCAGGTACTTGGATTCGAAATCATCGCTTAATCCAACTTTATTCCCTGTAGGAAACTACAGGGAATATTAATTGTGTTCTGACTTATATATTATTCTTCTGTAATAAAAATAAAATCGGGAGGTTAAACTGATGAAAAAGAAGGAAGAGCTGATCGAAACTAGCAATATAATTCCTAGATCGGTCAATGCACAATTCAGAGATGACTATGGTCGCTACGGTTATTATGTAGCTTACCATAGAGTAACCCCAAATTGCAACGATGGATTGATTCCGGCAAAGCGAGCAGTTATTATAGCAGCTCACTTGTTAGCAAAAGTACAGCCAGAATCCACAATGAAATCCGCAACTATTGTAGGTATGATTTTAAGAATCCACCCGCACGGAGATGCTTCGGCATACCAGACATTAGTCAATATGGCTAATACATTCAATTGTAAATATCAGCTTATCAGAAAGCACGGTTCATTTGGAACTGTAGATGGTGATAAAGCTGCTGATATGCGATATACAGAATGTACATTGAGTGCGTTCTGCTATGATGTTTTACTGGCTGAATTAGGAAGAACTCCAAACACTGATTTCTCAGTAGACTGGATTCCTAATTATAGCAAGGAAATTATGATTCCGAGTTATCTGCCAGCAAGATTGCCTCTGCTTTTCTTAAATGGAAGTGAGAATATCGGCGTTGGCGATAAGGTAGATGTGTCATCTCACAATATCACAGAAGTAATTGACACACTACTTAGACTCCTCAAAAACCCTAACGATCCATGTGTGCTAATTCCAGACCATTGTCAAGAGTGTGAAATAATTGACACAAACTGGAAAGATATTGCAAAGCATGGATCTGGTAGATATAAAGTAAGAGCTAAGATTGAAGTATGCGAGTATATGGGCAACAACAAAGAATACTTTGGACACCAGATGCTTAGAATAACTTCTCTGCCTAACTTTGTATATATGAACTCAATCATGACTAAGATTGATGAACTTATCAACGATAACAAGATTATTCAGATTAAAGGTTATGAAAACAAAGCTGTACTGAACAAGAAGACAGAAGAAACTAATGTCGATATGTGGTTCATTTTACAGCCAGGTTCAGATCCGGAGTACGTAAAGAGTATACTGTATTCGAAGACTGATCTTCAGAAGACATTCTCAATAAATCTTAACGTACTTGATAGAAAGACCAGGTTACATCTTAACTATAACCAGTACTTCAATATGTTTCTCAATTATAGAAGAGTAACCAAGGTTCGTATTCTTGCAAACAAACTTCAGGCTTTACAGACAGAAAATGCAAAGTATCAGTCATATATAGAGCTCATTCAGTCCGGTAAACTTGATGCTATTGAAAAATTTGTCAGAAAGTTTAAGACTGGAGATGACGGTCTTGAAGATGCAGTAACCAAGAAGTTCAACCTTAATCCGTTACAAGCAAGATACGTTCTTGATTCAAAGATCAGAACTCAGGCTTCTTCAGCATTAAAGACATTCCAGAGTAGACTTAGCGAAAACTTGGCTGAGATTAAAGATATAGACAATACTATACGTTCTAATGGTGTAGATATGCTTATAGAGCAAGAGTTGCTTGAGCTTAGAAAGAAGTATGCTGAACCTAGAAAGTGTAAAGTTGTCAAGGATACTGGTGGCAAACCTTCAGGAATATTCAGACTTGTTGTAACTGAGTCTAATAAGATGAAGTGTATCAATCTGTCTGATGAAATAACTGTAGGAAAAGGAGATAGTATAAAGATTATCATGGATGTAGATATCTCTGAGGACCTCATAGTTTATACATCAAATGGTAAGGTTTATAAAGTACCTCTTGAGAAAATTCCTCATTCTCCTAAGAATACTTCTGGTGAGGATATAAGATTAATCAATAAGAATATCATGGCTGATATAATCAATATTGGTTATCTTCCTGCCGTAGAAGAAGCATATGCTAGAAAAGAAGTTGTAGTATGTTTATCTAAGTCTGGTTTGATTAAGAGAATGCTCTTAGATGACTTTCTTAATATAGCTCTTAGTGGTACTACATACTGCAAGTTAGACCCAGGTGATTTTGTTATGGACGTATGTGTATGCCCTAACAACATGAATATGATGGTCTATAATAAGGAGACAGCACTGCTCATTCCAGTAGACAGTATACCTATGACGAAGAGAATCTCTAAGGGTTCTATGTCTATGAAATCAGATTCTGTTGAAGGAATGTGTGCTATCATTCCGGGTATGACAGATCTCTTAATCATAACTTCAAAGGGATATATTAACCGAATAAATCCTGCATCTATTTCACAGGGAAGAGCTAAGAAAGGCTCTACTGTGGTACGATTAAAGCAAGGAGATTCAATTAAATCGATTATCGGAACTACATCTGAGCACATGCTCAGAGTATATTGCGTGAACGAAATAAGAGATATTCCTGTGGCTGAAATCAAACCTGGTTCTACTATCTCAGGTGGAACAAAGATGATAACTAATGCTTCCGGAGATATAATCAAGGTAGCATTATTATAAGGGGGAATACACATGAGTACTGAAACGATGAGAGTATTTTGCTGGTTGATTTTAACTGGCTGTGGTATTTTGATAGCCAAAGAATTGCTCCGTAGTTTCCTGCATAGCATAGTTGATGCCGCAGAAAGCAAAGAAAATAAAATCAAAAAGGCTGAGTCGGATAAAAGCTCTATTTCTATTCCGACTCAGTGTCTTCCAAATGGTATGGTTAGAAATAGTAAAGACCGTGCCGTTACGGTTGTTTGCAAGACAACCAATGAGAATCAAAGAGTAATTTTCAATTTGTGCGCCGATGTGGACTTCATGTACTTAGACGGTAATATGGTTAGAGTATATGATGAATTCGGTCATGCAATATTAGCATTCAATAAAGAGGCGGTGAAAGGTCATGAGCAAATCTTTAAACAAAAACCAGACGATGAAGCCTCTGAGTAATATAACTCTGCCTTTAAGAAATCCTAACGGATTTAATAAGCAGTATAATCTTCCTTACAAAGGATTAGAACCAGCTCTCCAAAGATATTTGGAACGAAATAAGGGAAGAGTATTCTTGGCTGGTGATAATTACTATAGTGGTGAGTATGCTTCTTTACAAGATAGAATGTATAATGATCTCACCGCTGTTGTGGGAAGAGTTAAAGGATTCACAGACACTCATGCTATAATAGAATCACTTATAGACATGAACGTAGAATGTGATTCACTGGAGGTGTTTTTCTCAATACTAGGGGAACTTTATACAGACCACATAAGTGTGTCGGAAGTAGTGGGGGTATACATTGGAGAAAAACGAAATGGAGCAAATTCAAAGTCAGATAATGCTGAATGATATGGCTATCGATGCTTGCATGGAAAAGCTATCGGATAAGAATAGACCAAACCCAAAGAACTCTGGATGGTTTCTATTAGCGTTGATTAGTACTTTGAATGAGAAGAATGCCGAATTAAGAAAAATGATTGGAGAGGCATAAGCCTCTCCATTTTTTTTTATATCTTTACGACATTTCCTGTAGCTTGATTCTGATTGCGTTCAAAAGCTTTCTGCTTTTCTTCAGAATGATTTATCTTTATCGTATTGTATTTAAGTCCACCATCACCATTAAATAGAACACACAGTACAGCGGCACTGAATATTTTATTATATTCAAAAGGATGCTTAGCCATATTAGTCTGAAAATCAGCAACAGCTTTTTCTGTGGCTTTTATATCCTTCTCTAAAGCTTTCTTAGCTTTTGGATCGCAATATCCTTTAGATAAATCTGATTTCATTATATCCACAAGGCCTTTAATTCTTGCACCAGTTGTAGGATGCTCATCAAAAGCAGTTACGAGCATATTAAATGGCAAGCACCATAAATCTAATATAGCATTAACAATAGGCACTTTTCCAAAGAAGTCTAAGTCTTGCCCTATTTTTTCTAACTTTAAATCAGCACTAGCTGAATCTGGCCCGAAACCTAGATCTGCGGCAAAGCTGTCTGCCATTTGTTCTCCGGCATATCTATGTACGAAGATTGTAGGGAATATCAGCTTCTTTAGACCTGCTCGTATTATTGTCCTTAACGCATCGGCATTAACGAGTTTATTCGCCATAAAAACGCCGGCATAAAAAGCATCGGTTAATATTCCAGAGAATACACCGAATGTATTTACAAGAAGTTTTCCGGCTTTAGTACTAACGATACTGTTGTATGCTCCCCCTAAAATTCCTAATATTCCATTTGAGCTATACAGCTCTATAAGCACTTCTTTTAATCCTATCTTTGGATCCATAATTAAATCATACATAATAGATAAGTATATTACATATTTATTTATATTAGATAAAGAGTTCATAACTCCATTTGTCGCTTCTTGGAAGTTATGTCCTACTTCATGTAAAAATATAGCAAACGCTTCCCTATTTGTATAATTGAAGTTAAATAATAATCCAGTGAATCCTATAGTAAAAAGATGAACATGGTATTTAGCTTTAAATCTTACACCATTAGGACCATATTCAACCATTAATTCTTTATCTGTCGGAAGATCCACTCTTCCTCCAATTGAAAATGTCATAAACTGAACTATGTCAGCTTGATTGATAACCATAGAGCAAGATTCAAATCCCCACAGTTCAGCACATGCTTCACAAAACTCTTTAAGATCAGGATCTCCTGATACAGAAAATGATTTTCTAAACCATGCGGAAGCTTTATCCCTATACTTATCTCTGAATTTACAGAATAATTCGAATACGTGTTTGACTCCAGGAGTCTCACCAATGTATCTTTCATCTAATACCACCGGAGCATCATAGACTTTATCCATGACCGGTGCATCGAAATCTCTTATTCGCATATGTCCTCCTTATTTCTTTAATGCATCGATTATAGTGTATACAATATAAGCCTTGAAAGCTCTATTGTATGCTAACTTAGTTTGAAGTCTAGACTTTCTTTTTCTATATGAAGGAGAGTTTTCATCAAGGAATCCCTCAATAAGTTCTTTCTCTCTCAAGATAGTCTTACTATTACTATTAGGCTTAGCCGATATCGAGTATTTAAGGAATCCTATAGGATCATCTATAGATCCCTTATCACAGTCGTGCATATAGTTTATGATTATAAGCCTTATAAGCTCCTGAAGTTTATCAAGATTATCAGGATTCTTCACTACAGATTCTATAATAGACTTAAGTTCTTCAGTCTTTATAAGATCATTAGAAGCTCTCTTACAGTTTACATAAGATACATCCTGAGTTGTGATGATATTCATTGTTTTTTGTGTAAGCAATTCAGCACGAGATAAGTCTGATTCTGCTATTCTGAATTCAGCCGCATTGTCAGAGATATTATCTCCGCTATATGTCATATAGAGTTTCTTATCATAGCACTCATAATATGCTGTAGCACAGTTCTTAATCATAGATTTGATACGAGTATGGAGCTGCTGGATTACATACACGTAGTCTTCGTCCATAGTAGTTCCTTTTAAGAGCTTAGAATATGATTCGATCCATGTATTACACAAAATAGTAGTGGCTCCAATCAAAGAGCCAGTAGCTTTAATATCATATCTCATATCCATATACTCATTTACAACGTAGTCTATTACATGTCTATACTGAGATGGTTCTATTGGAAAGAATCCGTAATGTATAGATGGATAAAAGTTTCCTGAGAAAGCCATATAAGTACAAGCAAGTTCAAGGTTCTTCTTATCATTCTTATTTAAGAAGTACTTGATTATGCATATACATAATATAGTCTGAGGATTCTTTGCCGCTCTTGGATTAAAGTTTGATATAGGATAGTAATATGTCTTAGATATAGCATCCATTATTTCTGGTTCTTTTATTCCTACAGAAGCATATAGATCGTCTATATCTTGCTGTCCGTACAATATTCTTGTGGAAGGAAATGTATCGTATAAAGACTGCTGTCTTTTATTGATAAATCTACCAATCATCTGCTTCCATTTGGAAAGATTCTTACTCATAAGAGAAGATACTTTAGGATATAGCATTGAGTCTATAGCTTTAGTATTGGTCACACCCATCTTAAAACCTCCTTTTGTAATAAATTACTAAAATGTTTCGTTCGATACATTCACCGAAACATTTCTATAATTTATTGCTTTACGCAGAAAGGAAGATAATTATGATATACGATGAAACTCTTTGTCGCAAGATTAAAGAGGGTTCTGGAACAGATGAGGAAAAGCTCGAAGTTCTTAGATATGACGGTACATACCTTCAATATTGTATGAACGCAACCTATGAAATGAAACGAGTCGCTGTAGAACAGAATGGTTATGCTATCAAATTTGTACGTGACCCATCGTTGGAGTTAGTGGAGATTGCAGTAAAACAATCAGCTACTTATGCGGGGATGATTAAGAAACCTACACGAGAGCAGATTGAGACTATGCTCGAAATAGCTCCAGAGGCTGTACGATACATCGAAGATGGGGTAACAGAAGCTGACTGGATTAGATGTATCAAGAAAGATACAAGACTCATCAGGTACATTCCAAGAAAGTGTTTAACCACAGAGATATGCACTCTTGTTGGTGAAAGTGATTATACACGTATTAAGAATATTCCTGAGTCTATGATTGATGAAGATATGGCTTTCAAGTTTGTAAAGAAGAGCGGTTTAGCCCTACAGTACTTACCTGAAGATGTATCCGATGATATAAAAATACTCGCTATCAGTAATAACTCTGAGGCTGCTAAGTTTGTTAAGGATATAAATGATCTTGATAAACTTATGGTATGTGTAAACAATGACGAAAAGGTCATTCAGTATTTAAATCCTACGTTGCTCAAGCGAGTAGCAAAAAAATATAGAGACGATTATTTAAACAGAAAATTCGATTGCTAAACAAAAAATGAGGAGGTCATTGCTGACCCCCTCACTTCTTCGCTGAAGTGATACCTAATTACTTAGCAGATGCTCTGCGCTTAGGTCCGTACTTCTTAGCTTCCTTTTCAGGTGTTGGCTCTGGAGCACGCTCCATTGATGCCGCCCTTTCAGGCACTGGTGCCGGCTGAAGCTCCATGCACGCTGCTCCTGCTGTTGGAGCTGGTGGATTCGGATTCGGCATGCAAGCTGCGCCTGCTGCTGGTTCTGGCTTCGGCTTATCCGTTGGAACCTTTGTCAGGTCCTTAGGATTCTGCTTAGCCATAGCTGAGCCTACAGCATCCTTTACGCAGGCGAAGATGCACTGCTTTACCTGGCCTGTGAGGTCTCCTTCGCTGATTTCGTGCTTGCGCACATCAGCATTTAAAAGAGCCTCTGTTTCCTTAGGGTCGCATTCAAATGAAATTGCGCCCATGCTAAAGTTGATGCTGCATTCGCAGCCTTCAAAAGTAATCTTCATAAGACTACTCCTTTCTTAACTTGGATCCCTATGTCAGCCTCTGCTGAGTATCATAGAGATCTGGAATATGAGCGTCCTTATGGACAATAGAGACATGCTCATTATGTATCTCTATCACAATAATAATATACAACCAAAATATCTTTTAACAAAATACAATTCATATAACTTTTAAGTAATCCAGAGCTATGCTAACTTAAAGCATACACGCGCGAATCTCACAGCTCTGGACTGCTGTATGTTATCAGAGGGAGGGTTTCCTCCCTCTGCTTTCCTTTGTTAAACTTCTATATAAAGAGGTGATTCTATATGAACGCTAAACGTAAGAAAGCAGAAGAGTTGGTATATAAGTTTTTCGATGCATTAGACCCATCAAAAGCTAACACTAACTTCTACAAAGAATTATTTGCGGGAATGTCTGATGAGCAGTTCTTGAAATTCGTTAAAGGCAAGCTCCCATTCAGACATCAGATTGCACCGTTTAAAGATAAGGGTGAACCTAGATGTGAGGATATCACAAACTCATATAAAGCTCTGGGTATACCGTTATTTGAAGAGATATTTGAGCCATATAGATATGAAGATAAAGACGGTAAAGCTATCGGTACTAAGCAATGTATTATAGCATACATCAATCTCGTATCAATGAAACAGATGGTTTCAAAGAAGAACTCATATGGATCAGAAGCTACACAAAGAGAAACTAAAACTGGTAGACTTACTGGTCATGATAAAGCCGGTCTTACATCAGACCGTGAAGCAGAAGCTTTAATCATGTTCAATATGAATGATACAATCGATTATCTCTTCCATGAAATGGCTGATGATATGGAAGCTAAACAGCAAATGCTTACTCAGATCAATACTACAGGTATGTATTCTCAGAAAGATGTATCCAGAGAATCTGCAAATCAGATTTCTAAGAATACTGTTAGTGCATATCTTATCGGTTCTTGCTTATACACCAATATGATTAATAAGGAATATATGACTCCTTATACCGTAGCAGAAAAGCAGAAGAAGACTGAGAGAGAATAGTACAATAGTACATTATCGAGAACTTTAAAGTAATACTATAAAAGGAGGTATGTTCTATGGCAGACGAAAAACAGTCAATCATAGTTGAACAGGCTTTTCCAGTAGACTCATTTAACTGCTCTGTAACACCAGTTAATGAAAATGATGAAGAAGAAAAAGACGAAGACAAAAAGTAAACAAAGTTCTCTAGGTAGAGATGCCTAGAGAATTTTAATTTTGGGAGGAATAAAGAATGAAAAATTTTTATGTAATCGGTATTGGTGGATGTGGTAACAAGATCCTTATTCAGGCTATTGAAGAAAGAATAGTTCCTAAGGAAAATACATTACTCATCAACACAACAAAGAAAGACATTCCACTTAAGTATCAGTCAGATGCTCTTATATTCAGTAATGATGAAGAAGCTGATTATGGTTGTGCTAAGAACAGGGAAGCATCCAAACAGCTTATTCTTCAGTGGCTCAAGGCTAATGCTGATGAACTCGATGAACGCATTCCTGAGTCTATAGAAGAAGTAATTGTAATCAATAGTACAGAGGGAGGTACAGGTTCAGGTGCTGCTCCATTACTCTGTAGATACATTGATGAAGAAATGAATATCCCAGTAATAAATATTCCAGTATTAGGATTCAATGATGACGTATCTGGAATGGAGAATACACTCGCATATCTCTCAGACATCTCAGAAAGCATAGCTTTACTTCCTATCAGCAATGCTAAGAAGAATGATATTGAGGATATCAATAACTTCATTAAGATCGAGTCTTACGTAAACGAAATCGTTCTCGATAAGCTTAAGGCTATCATGGGACACGGTATAATTGACTCAGATCAGAATATCGACTATGCTGACCATCTTAGCCTCTGCTCAAATGATGGTCTCATGTTCGTAGACACAATACATCTTGCTAAGATCAAAGATACAAAGCAGTTCAATGATGCTATTATGGCTTCAATCGCTAACTCAATCTCATTTGATATCGACTCTGATCTTACAAGTAATCATACAATGCTCGGTATCTTCATGAATATTTCAGATACAAAGCTCGATTATATCGGCACAGATTTCTCTACTCTTAAGAAGAGAATCTTCGGTGATTTCTCGCCAAAGACATTCTTCCATCATCAGAACGATGGTAATGATGAATATGTACGTATAATCATCTCAGGACTCAATATCCCTATATCTGAAGCTAAGGATTTAAAGGCTCTTATTGAGACTGAACGCCTTAAGGTTTCGGGAAATAACTCAAGCTTCTTCGATGAAATTAAGAATCTCTCTGTAGAATCATCAACAGAACCAAGAAAGAGGAAGAGAAACTCTGGAAGTGTTCTTGATTCTGTATCTACAGAAGTATCAGAAGAAACAAATGATGTGCTTACTCGTAGAGGTGGCAGATCAAGAAGAAGCTCAAACACTAACGTTAAGGGAGAAACATCAGCTGATGTTCAGGCTCCAAAGCATAACCTAAGTGTTGGTGGAAAGAATGTATTTATAAAGGAGTAATATAACTATGGCAGATATGACTTTAGCTAACGCTATAAGAAATTTATATGCTACAGACAAAGAATTCTCTAAAGACCCAAGACTTAATCAGGAAGCTACATACGACGTACAGTATCCTACAGGCTTCATGGACTTAGATTATCATCTTGGTCAGAGAATTGATTTATATGATGAAGAGGGTCGTATCACTGGTGGATATGACTCCATCGGAATAGTGGATGGTTCGATCAATATGTTTATCGGACGTACTGGTTGTGGTAAATCTACTATCGCTAAACAGGTTGCAGGTAATATTATCAGACCATTCAAGACAGCTTCTATCTTTGAAGACAGTATCGAAGGCGGTATTACCGGTAAGCGTAATGATATTCTCCTTAACATGACTCCTCAGGAGACAAGAAATAGACTCAAGATGAGAAACACTCACATCACATCAGAGTCATTCTTTAAACAGATTAAGGTTATCCATGACTGGAAAGTAGCTCACATGGAAGATTATCTCTATGATACTGGATTGATCGATCCATGTACTGGACAGCATATCATGAAGCTTGAACCAACAGTATATATCCTTGACTCACTTGCAGTTATTGCTCCTGAAGATATGGCGGAAGCATCAGAAGTTGGTGGTCAGATGGGACAGACTGCGGCGGCTAAGACACTCGCCAGAATATTCAGAGCTCTGGTTAATATCTGTAAGTCAGCTAATATCATACTCCTTGTAATAAACCATATTACAGATGATGTATCTATTAACCCAATGCAGAAGAAGAAAGCTGCTAATATCTATCTCGATCAGGGTGAAACAACCCCAGGTGGTAAGACGCCATTCTATCTGTCTAACAATGTCTTTAGAATTGAAGACTCTCGAAAGACTAAAGAAATGGAAGCCTTAGGAGTTACAGGTGTATTTGCTGATATTTGCATCCTTAAATCACGAACGAGTATAGCCAAGAGAGATCCGGTATGTACTCTCATATTTGAACAGCAACTCGGTTTCAATGCTATGCTTTCACTCCTTATATCTCTTAAGAACTACGATATGATAGGCGGTGCAGGTGCTTACTTGTATCTTAAAGGATTTGAAGATATCAAGTTCTCTCAGAAGAAGTTCCTTGGTCTTCTCAAAGAGAACCCAGACTTCTACAGTGCCTTTATAACAACTTGTGCTACAGTATTCGCTAATTCATTACATGCAAGAGAAGAAATCGAACGTATTGATACCACTAATATGAATGACGATATCAGACGGAAGATTGCTGAACTTGAGGAATTCAACAGAGAGGCTGAAGCTGAACTTGCTGAAGCAGAAGCATAATTGTATATTATATAAAAGTAAGAGGACGATAAGATGTCGTCCTCTTATATAATATTTTCCAGAAAGGAATGAAGCAAGTTGAACATTAAACAGTTAGAGGATGAACTGAGATCATGCAGGGAATTTATTCCTGAAAGTGAGTACTACCGTATATATGGTAGATGCTTATTACAGCCATTTTCTGCTTGTAACTCAGGCTACAGAAAATTGATGTATGCTATTCATGTCAAGCACGCTTTAAATCTTATTAAAGCGGAGAGAGCATACATTGCTACAGGACACGAAAATAAAATCGGTGACAAATCTTCATATAAGATTGACACCAAACACGAACTCAAGGTAATATCTAAAATCTCTAAGTTTGCGTTTACTCCTAATCACCACTACTATCTTTTAGTGCAGGATGAAGAAACAAAAACCTTAGGGGTTATAGAAAGAATCTCATATAAGCATTGTAGTGAGTCTACAGGATTCTTCTACAATAATGAGTATCTGGATTCTCTTGTTCCTACAGATGATTGTGATACAATCAACAAAATAAGAGATGACGCTTATACTTTGGAATGGGATAGATATCAACAGAAGTATTCTGGGGCGTATTGTGATGATACTACTATCGATATGTATGCTTCAGGCTATGCGGATTCTATAGTTAATATGAGAACCATGATTCCAAAGGGCACAACAATAAAGAAATCTACTGCATTTGATGCGGACAACAACTATATGCAGGGTGTAAATCTTCTTACGGCATATATGGACTGTAATCAGCTTACTGAAGACCCAGTTAAGATGTCTATATCTGCGGCTAGAAAGTTCTATACACCACAGGTTAAACCTGTATCTATCTGTATCAATGAAAACGATCTTCTCATAGATATTCATGGTACGGGAGAAACTTATAAACCATTACCTGACATAGGCGAAATAGTTAAGGATAATAGACTGTATTGCCTTAGACGTCAGGTTAAAGAAGACTGTCTGTATACGCAGTCAAAGGAAAGACTCAGACAGCCTATGCCGTCTGATGAATTTTCTCCAGTAAAGGGCATGGTAGTAGACTATGATATTTATTGTAACAATCCAAGTGCTTTGGATTTAGAGTATAATAAGCAGTTAAAGTTCTACTATGATAATCAGATGCGATTTGCAGCAGAAATGCTCGAAAAGATTCGGATATTCATGAACGTACATCCTGATTATAAGATGTCTACAGATCTCAGAAAGATGGAGCAGAAATATGATAAGATGGTCAGAGGCGTGCAGTTTATTATGGATGACAAGCCATTTAATAATATGCGTGTCGATGTAACCGTCGTAGAGCATAATCCTCTGTCTGAAGGTGATAAGATTTGTAATCGTTATGGCGGCAAGGGCGTTACAGCCAAGATCGTACCAGATGAAGAAATGCCTATCTACATCGATGAAAATGGCAATGAGAGAAGAGTCGAACTCTTATGGAGATCAAGCACTGGTATCAACCGAGAAAATGCTGGTCAGTATAAAGAGATATGCTTGAATAACTTCTCTTGTCAGATTCTTGACCATATTAGAGGTATGTCTAATCGTGATGATCAGTTTAATGAACTCACTAAATTCTTAGACATAGTTCAACCCGCATATTCTGAAAAACTTAAGAATGCTGTGGAGGATCATTTGGTTGAAGAAGAAATGGATGAGTTCTGGAAAACTCTGTTTGATATGGATTGTATTCCACTCATTCTGGATCCATATAAGGATCACATGGGATATGATGATTTCTATAAGATTTATGAGGCATTCCCATATATCATTATGCCAACTCTGCAAGTTCCTGTTAAGGACTGTAAGGGTAACACCAGATTCGTTACAACAAGACGTCCGGTCGGAGTTGGTCATCAGTACATATATAGACTTAAGCAGTATGCTGAAGAGAAGTATTCAGAAACTTCACTGAGTACGGTAAATATCAAAGGTGATAATGCTAAGTCTAAAGCAAGTAAAGAGTATAAGGAATTACATAAGAGAACTGCTATCCGTATGGGTCATATGGAGAACGATTCATTGTCACATATCGGTACAGATGCAGTTGTCACATTCTTAATGCTCTATTCTGTATCTCCTACAGGTAGACTTCACGCTAAGGATATCTTAGTAGGTGATCCATTCAACGTAAATCTCAGGTTGGATGAAAATGATAGAAACAGAAAGGTCGAGACTTATAAGACTAGATTCGAGGCTATGGGCTTGGAACTGGTTATCGACATCAAAAAGAAGAAGCCAAAGCAGTTGGAATTCTCTGATATGTTTAGGGTTAAGGAACAGCCTAAGCCTAAAAAGCAGTTAGAGTTCTCCGATATGTTTAGACGCAAATAATTTATAGAGGCCAGGGTTCGCTCTGGCTTCATTTTTTCTAGGAGGATTAGTTATGTCAGTACCAAAAGTGAATATGTTTGAATTACTCAGAGACAATGTACATCCAGCTAAATATCTTCATAACGTATTAAAGGGATTAAAATCCTTTGAACTCTGGACTCCAGCAAATCAGGATTTCTGTAATCTTATATCAAAGCATTCGTATACTATCTGCTGTGGATTCTATAGAACTTCTACAGAATGCGAGTCTGATACGAGATGGCGTGGCTTTAAACTTTCAATCGAGGAAGCTTTTAGAATAAAATCAGAAGCGGAAGGCGATGATGAAATTCCTATTGGCTACTATATGAGGGAATGGTTTGCACACCCAAATAAAACCACTTGTATTGCTATATGCATGGAACCTGAATCAAGAGACCTGTATGTAATATCATTATCCACTAATGCTGCAAAAGGTTCTATCACTCATTCTATTGGAAAAATACCTTATGCGTATATACAGTATCTTACAAATAGTGAAATCACTGAATGGCTCAAAGAGTCTATCATGAAAGTTCTGGATAAAATAGACTACCATTATGAGGCTGATTTTTACTATGATGAACACTTCTTCCATAGTCATGGAATTGACAGGTATATAAAGTTTTAAACTTGTATATTATACTCGTAGAAAGGAGTGATGCTTATGACACTAGATGATGTCTATGCTCATTTAAAGACAGGTGATATATCAGTAATGACCAACGATGTTGTACTGTATATCAACAGACGAACGATTGAGATTATCGATCTAGCTAATAATCCAATGGCTATAATAGATAATCTCTCTGTCCACGAGATCGAAATGATCGTACTCATCAGTAATATTCTTTATAATAATACTGATGGAAATCTTCTCCCGTTAGAAGATGAACTCTATGACAAACTTCAGGTTCTGTACAAGAAGTACTTCCCAAACTCATATAGTATAGGAGCTCCGGAAGTAGACTTCGGACATACAAATGAGAACCTTGAAGAGAAGAAAAAAGGGGAATGTATATTCCCATTTCGTATTCCTGACAATAATATGAAAGTCAAGGATATGATGTTTGCTTCCGATTTAGCAAAGCGTTATGTTATTAAGGGAGCACATATCAATGAAGATTCTTACGAAATAGGTAAAAGACTTCGTGAAGTACAGCATCTCCATCCTACCTTGGCTGGCACTTTGGATAAGTGTAATTTTGTCCTAGTGCAAGATGCCGTTAATGCGGGTATAGATGTAAAGAAAGACCAAACAGTGCAGATATTCGAAAGAGACTTCATGCAGAAACACTGTAACTTATTTGGAATGAGAACGATTCCTATGGTTATAATGCTTAAGTATGATGGCGTAGCGGTAGAAGCAGACTGTACTGATCAGATTATTTCAGCAAGAACAAGAGGAGATGTAGATTCTAATCAGACTACAGACATAACTCCTATCTTGGCTGGATACAAGTTTCCGAATGCAAGACCTTTAGATACTCCTGTAGGCGTACAGTTCGAAGCAATTATAGACTACTATAATCTTCAGAAGTTGAATCAGCTTACAGGCAAGAACTATGTAAATGGTCGAACAGCAATCATAGGATTACTTGGATTATCAGACGCAAGAAAGTATATGGATTTCATAACTCTGGTTCCAGTAGATGCAGATATTCCTGAGATGGATAAACTCCATAGATTGGAATTCTGTAATCAGTTCTATGCTACAAGAATCCCTTGTATTTATGAGTACTTCGACAGCTCGTATCAGGAGACATTATTCTTGGTACACAAGTTCGTATATGAAGCTCAGAATATGAGGCCAGTGTTACCATTCATGTATGATGGTGTTGTAACTGAATTCGTAGATCCTAATCTCGTTAAGGCTTTAGGAAGAAAGAACTCAGTTAACCAGTATATGATGGCGATAAAGTTTAATGCGTTGAGGAAGCTCACAAGATTCTTAGGCTATACTTATAGTATAAGTCAGAATGGTGAGATAGTTCCACTCCTGCATTATATGCCTGTAAGTCTTATGGGTACAATCCATACAAAGACAACAGGTCACTCACTCGCAAGATTCCGAGATTTGGATTTAAGAGAGAACGATATTATAGAAATTGAGTATAGGAATGACGTCATTCCATATGCGACTAAACCTATGATACCGGACAATATCTACAATCCGAATCCGCCGATACCATTTCCTGATAGATGTCCGTGCTGTGGAAGCCCTGTATACTTCTCAGAGAAACAGGCTTTCTGTACGAATATAGTTTGCCCGGAAAGAGTATTGGCGAAGACTGTGAATATGCTTGCTAAGCTGGGCATTACAGATGTCTCTGAAGAGCGTGTTAAAGCATTGGGTGTATCTTGGTTCCATCAGTTTATGGAGATGGATTCTAAGCACATATATAGTGCTTTAGGTGAAGCGATTGGAGACAAGCTGATAGCACAGATCAACGATCTCAAGAATAAGCCTATAGAGGATTATGTATTATTGGGATCACTTGGTTTCTCTAATGTAGCTAAGGGAACTTGGAAGTTAATCTTGGCTAATATTACATTAGATGAACTCTTGTATCTAAATGATACGAGTTTATATAACAGACTTATTGTGGTTAAAGGATTAGGCAAGGAAAGAATAGATACTATCTGTAATCAGAGAGGATTCTTTGATGCTGATATAAGATATATCTTGAATATGTCTAATGTAGTTAAGACTACAGGTCTGACAAAGGTTGGAACTAACCTTATAGCTGTAACAGGGTTTAGACCAGATGCAGCAATGATGGCTCAGTTCTCAGCTATTGATCCAAGCATTGAAATCACAGAATCAGTAACGAGAAACACGAAGCTGTTATTGGTTCCGATGGATGGATTTGTTTCGACAAAGACACAGAAAGCTAATAAGTATAACATACCGGTTATACCGATCCCTGTGTTCTTTGGTAATCCAAAGCTATATGTATAAAAATACAATCAAGGAAACCTTATTGTAATTATATATTATAGCACTGTCAGAGATAGTAATGTCTCTAGATTATTTAATTAGGAGGAAATAAAACAATGGCAACAGTAATCAACAGTATTAAGGAATCGGAGCTTCCGAACATCATTACCCAGGCTTGCTTAAACAACAATTTCTGGGAAGGCAAAGAAATCTACAAAACAACAAACAGCGATGATTCAACTCTGAATCTCGTAACAGCTGACAGCATCAACTATGCAGAACCGCTGTTCTGCAGCATCATCCTCGCAATCGCTAGCACTCTTGGCAAGATCAAGAAAGCTAATGAAAGACGAGTTCTTTCGTTCTGCGATCTCGCAGGAAATTTTATCTGCGGATTCTGGATTGAACTCGACGATGATTGGACCACAGGTGTATACTTCGATCAGGCTGACCTCAAGAAGATCCCTGATAAGAACATCAAGCCACACACAGAAGTGACCACTCTGTACATCGAACCGGATTCAGACATGGCTCATTTCATCTTCCAGTCCACAAAGCTCGAATTCGTTATGAGTGCAGAGCTTCTCAACAGAATGATTATCGAGTCACTCATCAGCCTCAAGTTCTATATGGAACTCAACGCATCTGAAGAGCCATTCGTATTTAAGCTCGCACAGACAGTAGATACAGAAATCTGCTCTGAAGAATACAAGGCTATTCTCGGAGACGAACCGACAATCGATCTCGGCACAGTAACATCTGTTAAGGGAAAGAATGGCGTAGAGCTCACATTTGAGTTCGGTCAGAAGGCTACTGAGTACTACAAGGATCACGACGAAGTGGCATCGGTGGAAGTTTGATAAATTAAAATACGCTTGGTTGTAAATAAGTCGTATGGGGTTTCCTCCATACGGCTTATTTTTTAATGAGGTGAAAAAATGAAAATCATAATTGTCGAAGGAAAGCAATATGATCTTTTGTCCTTAGAAGAAGCGATGAATACTCCTTTGGAGCCTAAGCGATGCTTCATATATATAGGAGAAAGATTTTATCCAATCTCATTTAATATGGCGGATGCCTATGTTGCGCCAGAACAGTGTATATATCTGATGCCAGCATTCGCATACATTCCAGTGGATGATGGAGATCCAAAATGGAATATCAGCAACTATCGAGTTATAGATTTTGACAACGCAGTTTCTATGGCTGATATGTATGCTCAGACAAACAAACTATCAGAGTTAACGAAAGAATCTCTGATACCGGATGCAGACGACAAATTAGATTATTATGAGATAACCAATGAACAGTCCAATCTGTTACAGGGGTTACTTCAGTTTATTAATTCTAAGCAGATCTTATGCAGACGTTATGCAGATAGATTTGATAACTATCCGAACACGATCAGAATACTTGGTAAAGACAAGATAACGATCGATAAATTTATGGAGTTCATGAACAATATGGACGGCAAAGCTACTATCATTATTGAAAATGCTGATGAAGATGTAGCGAATCCAATTCCAAAACCTATTGTGATTGAACTGTAGGAGGGATATTATGAGATACCAGGAGGTAATAGCCGATTACGTCAAGACACACATACCAGATTATAACAATGCTCTCTATGAGCGATCTGATATGCAGACGGTAATCTATCTTATGCATATATTACGTTCATTTGAGCGTGATACATACTTCAAGATAAAGATAAAGTCTTTCAGAATTATCGAAGACGAGAAAGACATCAACGCCATACTTCATGCTCAGGAAAAGGAGTATGGTAATAGAAGATTAAAGTACAATCAGTATGATTACATTAATCTCAAAGAAACTAATATGTTTATCTTAGAGGTAATCTATTATCTCGAAACTATTGGCGGATCGGAAGAAGTAATTGTCTATATAGACATTCCTAGAATTGTCGACAAGTATTTCTTTTATGTCGATGGTGTATGCTATTTAGCAACACATCAGGTTGTAGATGCTTCTACATATATTAAGAACAGCAATAAGGCTTCTATCGTTGTATTCAAGACTTCATTTAGAGCGTTCAACAACTATCGCTATAAAGTGAAGCTCAAGACTATTAAGAGAGAAGAGGTTGCTTGTTTCTCATATGAGAATGCGACAATAGTTCCACAGACAAGAACTCAGATTCCAAAGTACTTCTTAGCGAAGTTTGGGTTCTATGGAGCTATGGAGTATCTCTACTTAAGATTCCTCTCAATCTCTCAGTTCCCAGATGTTTCTGAAAACGTATACTGCTTTGAGAAAAGAGGAGTATTCTTCACAATAGACAAGAGAATCTTTGAAGAGAATCCAGTAATGCAGTCAATGATCTATTGTATCATCGATACATTAGAATCTGATCCGGACATGACTATCAGGGATATCTTCAATCAGAACTTTTGGCTTGCAAAGCTCGGTGAAGACTATGGTTGTGAAACTCCTGAAAAGGGCTGGGCGATATTGGATTCATTCGAGCATCTTTATGATTCTATCACATATACTAAGATTCATCTCCCTCACAGAGATAAAGCTGATGTATATGCTCTCCTTAGATGGATCTCGTATCAGTTTAAGGAACTGAGAGCAAAGAGCAACACGAATATATCTACGAAGCGAGTAAGATTCGAAGAGTATATTGCCGTAATCTATGCTTCTCAGCTCAGTAAGAGAATCATTCAGAGAACAAACAATATCAATAATGTAACCTTATCACAGCTTAAGAAGACTATCATGATTAAGCATGACTGGTTACTCAAAAATATTAAGTCTGCTGAAGGTCTTATCGCATATAACGATACGGTTAATGACAACACAGGCTTAGTAGCAACCGAATTTACTTATAAAGGAATTCAGGGTATCGGATCCAAGAAGACATCGGCTGTACCAGTCTCATATAGAATGGTATATCCGAATCAGCTTGGTAATGTCGATATCGATACATCTTCAAACTCAGATCCAGGTATGAGTGGAACTATATGTCCATATGCTCAGCTCTATAATGGATCATTCTCAGAGTTTGAAGAACCGAACAACTGGAGAGAAGCTCTCAATGAACTGTACGGAATATATATGCAGAACAACAATATTATTCAGGTATTCCCTAACAGAACAGATCTTATTGAGACAAATTCATTTATAAGCAATATAGCTAGAATGGTTCAGGAAGTAGACCTTGGAGAAATTGGTGGTTATCCAATGGAAGCATCAGGAACTATTCAGTATTTTGCAGGAACAGAGGAGGCAATATAATGGCTGATATGCATGTTCGCTACTTCTTCTATTCTCATGATCAGCATGAGGAGAAGAAGAAGTTAGCTAAGAATATGAATCAGACATACGTGCCAGGAAATGTAATGGTGAATGGTCAAATGCGACCGTTCACCTATATTTCCTCTTCGAATAAAGCAACGTATGCTGATTCGAGATTAATTGCAACAGGAAGAATCGATTCTGTACATCATACACCAGAAAGGTATGAATGATTATGGAAGCAATATTTCCATTCAAACAGACAGACAGACCATCCAACATTTTATTTTGTCCAAAATGTAAATGTTTTCATCTTGGTAGGAGATATCTTAAGGATTATCGTGTAGCCATTATCCCTGAAGGTGTAGATTGGGAAATGGATTTACGAGCAGAATATCCTGAGATTGATCCAGTACAAGTATGGCCTGATAAGAAAGTAATGTGGATACCGGAATCCCCTAACTTTCCAGAAGATATGCCTACAGCTACAACCGCTATGGTATGTCCTGAATGCTTTACTTTGTTCTATTATACAAAGTATGGGCACAAATATACATCCGATACAGATTTAGCTCGAATGCTAAGATGGGTTAGATTGTATCAGAAAGCAAGTTCACCATTTTAATCTATAAACATAATTGTAAAATGACAGTGCTAAAATTCAGCATTGCGAAGAATGGTGGCCGACGTGTTAAGAAATTGAGAAGCAGGCGATGATCTACATTGGAGAGAGCTTTAACCGGTTAAATGCTCTGGATATCCCAGTAGTATGCAGCTATTCTGTTTTACGTCGACCGTTGCGTTCTTTGGTGCCGATAGTCTGCGGGTTGTCATTTCAATAGAAAGGCGGACGCTATGCGTCCGCTATTCTTTTTGTATCATACCTGGAACCTATACATAAAGAGGTGTTGCGTAATGCTTGAAATGAATGACATGTTCAAACAAACTGACAGTAAACACTGTAAATATTGCGATACAGAGTTTAAACTCGTAACTGTAGATGGTAGAGCTTTTGAAATAGATGATGCATCTATAGTGTTTAGAAGTGTAAAATCATTATTCTGTCCTAAGTGCAGAAAGATGTACAATATATTTTGGGACCTTAATGGTAACCCTCATCCTGTGTATAAGAAAGAATTTTTCGAATGTATAGTCCCTGGTGCTCATTGGTAGAGCACTGGATGATTTTTGGAGGTTATGATGGTATATACATATCTTAAACTTGAAAACTATGCCGGTATATATAATGGTCTTCATCTCAATACGATTGAGATAGACTTTACTAAATGTAGAAGCCGTATAGTTAGAATATTAGGAGATAATGGTTCTGGTAAATCTACAATTCTTAAAGCCATATCTCCATTACCAGATGACAATATAAACTTCATTCCAAATATGCCTGCTTCTAAAGTTGTGGGTTTATTTGATGAAGTTAATGGATGTGCTTATCGTATAGAGTATAAACATCCGTTAGATGCTAATGGTAATAGAACTACCACTATGGGTTATATCACAAAACACTTTCCTGATGGCAGAGTAGAAAACTTGAATCCTACAGGAAAGGTTTCTTCGTGTAAGGACTTAGTATTCTCTGAATTTGAGTTAGATCCGAACTTCTTATCGCTCACAAGAATGAATACTAACGATAGAGGTTTAGCGGACAAGACTCCATCTGATAGAAAGAAGTACGTTAATGCTATCATTGAAGAAACTAAAGCTTATACTGATATCTTCAAGAAGATAAACAAGAAGTCTATATTCTATAGAGATACTATCAAGCGTATTACGTCTAAGATAGATTCTTTAGGGAATATGGATACATTGAACGTTGCATTGGCGCAATCAGAAACAGCCACCGCTAAAGCTGAAGCTGCTTTGGAACAGATCAATGAAGCTATTGGTGTTAATAAAGCCCTCAAGTATAAGCAGGATCCTGATGGTTCATTAGAGCTAAAGTATAATGATATTAAAGGTCATTTAGACTTTATAGATAATGAGTTAGCTAAACTCCATAGAGCCCCAGAAAAACTTCAGGATCCAAAAGTTTATGAAGATAAGATCAAAGAATTCGCTGATAGTACAGTTACAGCTAATCTTCAGATAGAAAAGAATCAGGATACAATTGATAAACTGATTAAAGCCAATGAAGATAAAGCTGAGCGTATTCAGGAGAAGCAAGCTAAGATTGCTGCTTATGATATGAAGTCTTATGAAGACATCAAGACTAAGTATGATGAGTGTAAAGAGCTTGTTGAGCAGTATAAGAAAGATGTAATCGCTTTAGGTGTAGATATAAATAATATGGTTTCTAAAGACGAATACATTATAGCGTATAAGAATCTCTGCAGTCTTAGAGATGAAATAACCAACTACTATTCTTCAAGCGAAGATATATCTAAGGATAGATTGGAGTATACTCTTGCTATTCTTGATACTGGAGATTCATCTCCTATAAAGGCTGTAGTCGATATGAATAAAGAATATATAGAAAATAGCTCTAAAAAGCTATTGGAACTTTCTACCAAAGAAACTGAATTAGACGTGAAAAAGTCTATGATGCGAAAGGCGTCTCAGAGACCAAAATCGTGTACGATTGATTCTTGCCCTTTTATTAAAGATTCTCTTGATACAGGATATAATTCTGAGAAAGAGATAGACAAGGAGTTATCTAATGTTAGAAAAGATATACAGCATGAGAAAGATACCATAGAGTCGGCTACAGAGACTATAAAAACGTATACTCATATAGAGGATGTAGTGAAATTTATTAGCACTTGTTTCTTATTTATCTCCCCAATCATACCTATTCTGGAGAGGTTGGGACTTGGTGAATTGGTAATTTCACGTTCTAAGCTTTTGACGGATATTTGTAACCACAAGTCTTGGAAGTATACAGATTTCTTACATGACAAAGCTGTAGACGCTAACTGCATTGATCTCTATAATAAGTATAAGTCTGATCTTACTATATATGAAAAGGATATGGAAGTATACGAAGAGAAGCAATCTATCTTGGAAGAACTTCAATTAGATTTAAGTGTGTTGATGGAATCTATAGATGATGCTACTTCTTCTATATCTGAACTGACTCAGAAGAATATAGAGATTAAAGACGGTATAGATGCGTCTAATAGAGTAATCGTTGAACTCGAGAAAGAACGTGATCTGAGTATAGGATATAAAAAATATAGTTCCGAATACTTAGAATGCTGTAAGGCTTTCGAAGAGATCGAAAGATGTAACGCTAAGATTGCCGAATTGGAAGCAAAGAAACAGCAACTTACTTCTGCTATTCAGGCTAGTAAGACGAGAGAAAATGAGATTAAGTTTAATCTTAAACTCATATCTCAGTATGCTGCAGAGATTAATGAAGTACAGGATAAGTTCTTGCTTGTAGAAAAGATAAAGTACTATACTAATCCTGCTCAGGGAGGTATTCAGAATATCTTCCTTGGACTGTATATGAATGATATCATTGTCGATTCAAACAGGATACTTCGTAGTTTGTTTGGCGGATCGTTAATGCTTAAACCATTTATCATCAACGAAAATGAATTCAGGATTCCTGTTGCAGTAGAAAACGGTATTGCACATGACGATATCAAGTCTTTATCTGCCGGACAGACTGCTTTGGTGAGCACTATAATATCTTTCGCATTGGCTAATAAGTCTTCGTCTAAGCTCAATGTATTGACTGCTGATGAAGTCGACGCCACATTGGATCCAATGAATCGTAGAAACTTCCCTGCCACTATAGCGGCAGTTATGGACTTATCTGGATCTAAACAGGCTATTATGATATCCCACAATATAGAGCTTTCTAATAGCGAATGTGATATTATATTACTCAAGAATGACAATGCTGATGGACAGTGTATAGACGGAAATGTTATTTGGAGTTATTACGATTAAAAGTGGGCGGTCTTTATGACCGCCTATATTTTTTCCAAAGTTTGCCAGTAATTCTTGATTGTACAATCTCCGAAACATATCTATACTACATTAAATTCAGGAGGGATTTTTATGAATAATTCTAATTTAAAGTGTATCAAGAGAGATGGGACTGTAACACCTTTTACATCTGTCAAGATATTCGACGCAATCAAAAAAGCAAACATTCAAGCTTCTAACGTATATTCTGATGAGGATATCGAAGAAGCAGTAAACAGAATCAACGCAGCAATACTTTCATTAGGGGTAGACGAGATTAGTGTAGAGAATATTCAGGATATAGTGGTTAAGGACTTAATGCTTAATCTTACTGATATAGCTGAAGGCTACATTACTTACCGTTATAAGCGAGAGATGGCTAGAAATAAGAATATAGTCATCATCGATAAATACAAAGCTAGAGTAGAGTGCGAGAATGTACAGAACTCTAATGCTAATGTAGATGAGTATTCTTTCTCTGGTAGAGAAAAAGAAGCTGCATCTGATGTATCAAAAACAATCGCTCTTGAATTTGGAGGGCTTTCTCCTAAGATTGCTAAAGCTCACAAGGAAATGCTTGTGTATCAGCATGATTTAGAGAAAGCTATATATGGGGTACACAATTGTTTATTCCTGAATTTTGATAAACTGTTTGATCCAGAAAATGGTGGATTTGAAACTCGTAATGGTGGCGTTAGAGTACCTACCGTATTTTCTACTGCTGCTCAACAAATGCCAGTAGCATTCCAGTTAAATAGCCTTTGTCAGTTTGGTGGTGTAGCAACTATCCATGCTGATACAGACTTGGCTAAATTTGTAAAGAATTCTTACCGGAGATACTATAGAATTGGTCTTAAGTTTATAGAATCTAGAAGCCGGCACTTTATTGATACTAATTACCCTAAAGACGAGCCGCTTTCTATAGGTGATCCGAAGTATGATCTTCATCCATTAGTCAAAGAATATGCTGATGAAATGATGGAAAACGAATTAAGACAAGGATGCGAAGCTCTCTATCATAATCTTAATACACTCGAAAGTAGATCAGGAAGCCAGCTGCCTTTTACATCACTGAACCTTGGTAGAGATATTACTCCAGAGGGAAGAATGGTTTCTAAAGGTTTACTCGATGCTAGTATCGCAGGAATCGGTAAATTCCATAAGACATCTATATTCCCTATTTCTATATTCCAGTATAAGAAAGGTGTCAATGCTAACCCTGGTGATCCAAACTATGATATTATGCAGAAAGCATTAGAATCCTTATCTAAGAGAATATATCCTAACTTTATTAACTGTGACTTCTCGGAAGCTCACGAAGACCCTAACGATCCAGACACGTTATTTGCTGGCATGGGTAAACAACATACTGCCCATGTAAAACTCCGTTAACGCTGATACTACAGCGGTGTATACTTTACGTTAAGTAATCGTAGGAAATGACGACTAAAAAGTATGCTAACAGGGAAGGCTTAATACGAGGTTCGACTATAAGCGTATTAAGATAATCCTGTGCCAAGATTCGGTTTTATCTGAATAAGGTCAAGAGACTAAAGAAAGCATACCATAGACCACATTCTATGGGAAGAAGTGAGTATTTGTACCCCCGAGATTAGTACGGGCAGGGAAATGCGGAGGGTAGGAGAAAATATGGTTCTCCGAAAGATATAGTCCACCTTTAAGGTGTGTCGAACCAATGTTGGATATGATATTAATGGTTTAGGATATAAGAGACAGGGAAGAGGCAATAATGTGCCAAACACTATTATTCTCCCTAAGCTTGCTATAGAGCATGGAATCTGTTTAGGAGAAAGATCAGAAGCAGACTTAGATGGATTCTGGAAAGACTTCGAGGATACTCTTAAACTTACAGAAGAAGGATTACTCGAAAGATACTCTATTATGATTAGACAGTCACCTAAGGCTGCTCCATTCATGTATAGAAATCATACTATTCAGGGTGCAGAAAACTGCAATATGACAGTGGAGAATGCATTAAAGCATAACTCACTTGCTATTGGTTATATTGGTATTGCAGAAATGTGTGTTGCTTTATTTGGTAAGAATCATGTAGAATCAGATAAGGCTAGAGAGTTTGCTCTTAAAGTAGTAAAGCGTATAAATGAATTTGCTAAAGAAGCGAGTGAACGCAATCATCTTAACTTTGCTTGCTATGCTACACCAGCAGAAGCATTATGCTCTAAAGCTGTCAAAGCATTAAGAAAGCAGTATGGTGTAATTAAAGATGTTACGGATAGAGAATATCTTACAAATTCACACCATGTACCAGTATGGCAGAAAGTTGGTATTTATAAGAAATTGGAGATTGAAGCTCCTTTCTGTAAGTATGCTACTGGTGGATGCATTACATATGTAGAACTCGATTCTATGTTTGTTCAGAATACTAAAGCTATAGAGAAGATTATTCACTATGCTTTTGATGAACTCAATATTCCTTATCTTGCTTTTAATTTCCCTATTGATGATTGCAACAAGTGTGGATTCTCTGGGGAAATAACTGGAGATACTTGCCCTCAGTGTGGATCTAAAGATATTACAAGACTTAGACGAGTAACTGGATATCTTACTACAGACTACAGAAACTTTAATGATGGTAAGATAGCAGAAGTTAATGACAGAGTAAAGCACTCTCTTATATAAAAAAAATAATTCTTAAACAAAAAATGAGGCTGACTTAATTGTCAGCCTCATCTGTTTTTGATCTCTGTAAATTAATACATTCTTCCAGCGCTCATCGAAGCTTCAATGAGATCATCGAGAGCTTCAACAAGTTCATTATAAGTCTCTTCGGTCATCCCTGATGGAATCGCTATGGATTCATCTTCAATGTATTCACATCCATAGTAATTCATTCGATCAGTTTTGGCCTTTATTATGGCTATTACACTATCGAAATCGAACATAAAAGCACCTCCTTTGCTTCATGTGTATCTATTTCAATAATAATATACAATAAAAATTGCATTGATTAGCAAAAAAGAACGGTTGTCTGTACTCAACCGTTCTTTATTAGAAAGGATTTGAAATATGGATGCATTAACCCACTGCATTCACATAACAATATCTGCCGAGTTTAATTCTCCCTAATATACTAAACAGCACTCACGGCAATGAGTGCCATAATGATTATAACATATTCAGAAAGCATCTCTTCAAAGTAAAGGAGAAAAAGATGATGTTTGTTTTTTAAAAAGTATATTATCGCTCGGCATCATTATAATATTATATAACTATATTCTTCTTTAACATATACCGAAACTTACATATAATAAAACGTAAGGAGGTCTAATAATATGATCAACACTATCCATGGAAGCGATGTGTTCGCTCCAAAGTATTCTAACTATGCCTTAGCTCATCAGGTAAATTGTCAGGGTAGAATGGGTTCTGGTGTAGCTAAGACTGTAAGAGAAAAATACCCTGAAGTATACAATGAGTACCATAGACTTTGTGAATCATCAGCACCGTCTAAACTATTAGGAGATCATCAAATTGTTAAGACTCCTCATAGACAGGCACCTGTAATAAACTTGTTTGGTCAGATGAATTTCGGTTATGATGGTCATACATATACAGACTATCACGCTTTTACTGAATCTTTGTCTAATGCTTGTAAAGAATTAAAAATAACTTACAATTTAAATAAAGTAGTAATGCCATATAAGATTGGTTGTTGCAGAGGAGGCGGAGATTGGGATATTGTGTTAAGAATCCTCAAATCCGTTTCTGATAAACTAGATATGGAGTTTCTGCTTGTATCTAATACGTGAGGTGATTTAAATGAATCATGAGAATCGTTTATTTGAAGATACACTGCTTAGTCTTATGGAATGTAATGCTAGAGTATCCGATATTAAATATGAAGACTTTGTAGATGGGGAAGGTATAAGAGTAACAGTCTGGTTACCGGGATGCTCTTTCTATTGTAAGGGATGCTTCAATAAAGCAAACTGGGACTACGATGCTGGCAGACCATTTACTGAAGTTGATCTTATGAATATAACTAATAGATTATTGCACACTCTTAATGATGGTATCACTTTATTAGGCGGAGAGCCTATAATGATTCATAACGAAAATCAGTATAAGCGATATCAAGAACGCAACTGTGCTACTACACTGGCTCTTGCTAAATTGACTAAATTTTACGAAAAGAGTGTTTGGATATATAGTGGTGCTACATACGAAGAATTAGTAGCAACACAGCATCCTCTTATATTAGAAGTATTGAAATATACAGATGTGCTTATAGATGGAAGATTCGAAGAAGACAAAAAAGATTTAGGTTTAAAGTTTCGAGGTAGTTCTAATCAAAGATTACTTCGATTAAAAAATGGAGAGATTGTGAGTATAGAATAAAAAATAAGGCGGACAAATTAATGTCCGCCTTACTTGTTTGCTTTTGGAATTTATTATGCAATAGATGCCGCCATTACCCCATAAACATTCACGTTTGTAATTCTGTTTGCATCCATGCTAAGATTGCATCTTCCTTCCTTTTCTATATATGCTACTATTGCCTGAAGACGCTCTCCTGTCACAGCTTCTCCATCGTAGTAGTGTCCTGTTGTGGACATTTCTCTGATTTCGCCTGTTGCAAGAACACCAATTTTATATATGCGTTCTGCTTTGCTGATTGTTGCTCTAACTTCTTCTGTTCTAACATCGAGGTTATAGAAGCCAGTGTTAATATTTGCCCAAAGGTTTTCTACTGAGAAGTTGTATGCTCTTTCGATAGTTTTCATAACTATTCCCGCCTTTCTAAACGGTTGCGTCTATGCTTCCCACTTGGAAGTATCATAGACTTCAGAATATGGGCTTAACCTTTTTAGGTAATATAGCTTCGCCCGCTATTATGCTATATCACCATAATAATATGTAATTATAATAAACCAGTTTAACAAAATACCCTAGCGAAACATTTTATTAATATTCTCAAAGGAGGTTATCGTAAATGATTTGTGTTCATGAGGCGAAGAATATGAAAGTCTATTCTAAGAATATGAAGTTTCTTATTCCTTCGAACAAGAAAGACTCGAAACATGGAAGTGTCATATTCCTTGTAACACCGAATAAGGCTTCATCTAATGCTATGATGAATATACCTTATTGTATCAATAGAAGACAGTTTGAATCTTATTATGTAGAGAAAGCTGTAAACAGAATTATCACTGCTGAATCTGCTGATATATCTGGAGAAGTAGTAAACGAAGATAAGCTTGAAACCAAAGACAGAAATAAGCTCAAGGATTCTACATTTGGTTTACCGGAAGAAAGAAAGTATCCTCTTAATGATGAGGCTCATGTAAGGGATGCTATCAAGAAGTTTAACTATGTGGATGAAACTAAAGAGAAAGAGCTTGCTAATAATATTCTTAAAGCTATAGACAAGTTCCATATCAAGGATATTAAAGTAGGTGACAATAATAGATTCCGTAAATATATGAAGCCTGTAGAGGAAATCAAGGAAGCTACAAACTTCGATATATTCGGCAATAAACCATCTGAATTTACTCTTAACGAATTCGGTTTGATTTCTAACCGCGAATGCATTTATATTGCGGATGATATTATAAATGAAGCTGATTCTCAGTACAATACAAGAATCAAGAAGATGATTTATAATGATCGTATGAAAACCAATAAACAGATTCTTGATATCTATGGTGAAGTGAAAACTACCAATCCTTGGATAAAGTATACATATCTTACATTAGAAAGATATAAGCTGAGAAACCTCTTCTTTGATACTCAATATTATGTAAGTCTGTTCAGACAGAATAATACTCTTAAACTCGATAGAGGAGTGAATCTTTTCTTAGATTACTTATCAAGACTTACTACAGACCACAGACTCTCAAACTATAATAAGAAGACTATATTCATTCCTGTTGACGGATGGGTTAATACTAAAGAAGTTGATATTATAGATTACAAGCAAGACATCAATCCTATCTCTTGTATCTATAGACTTTTAAAGACTCATAGAGCAAATCATCTTGCTGAGTTATGGGCTGGATATGATGTACTATTTATCGGTAAGAATGGATATTTTAGAATGGACATGGCTGCTATCGAGAATACTCATACAGTTAAATTTATGACCAATATCAATAGACTTCTTTCTGGTTCTGTAATAGAAGATGATGAAGACGTTACTAAGGACTCAGAAGATGCTATAGCTACAACTATCTACAACAATATCCAGAACAACACTAACATCAAATTCAAGCGTGGATTAGTTGGTGACGTAGATGATATGGATACTCCCAAGAGATCGGAAGACGAGGAGGAAGAAGATGAGGCTATAGCAAAAGAAGAGCGTGGTGCTTATGAAGACGACGAAGAAAGACTTGATGCTGCAATCAAGACTGCATCAAAGACTTCTGACAATGTAGATGATGCTGTAGACAAGTTAGCTGATCCAGGAAATGAATCTGATCAGGATATAGCTAACCTCATCAATGACCTATCTAATCAATCTTCAGATGCTATTGATATTACTCCAGCTAGAGCTGCTCGTATAAATACTCTTAATGATAAATTCAAAGAAGCTAAAGTTAAGGGTGTTCCAGTAAAAGACTTACTCAAAGATGCAGAATCAGCAAAGACTGAAGAAACTCTTCCTGAAACAGCACTTCCAGTAAACTCTATTAATGATGAATGGAAGCATATGAGCTATATGAACTTCGAGAAAGCATATAACGTAGATGCTGATATTGCCAATATCATCAAGTTCTTCGGTACAAGAAAGTATCCTGTATCGGTTCTTACTATCGATGTAGAAGATACTTCTAACTCAGAAGACCTTATTGAGACATGGACCGTTAAAATGGAAGACGCTATCGGCACAAGATTCAGTCTTGTATTTGACATTCCTAAGTTTATCCCTGGAACACGTTTCATGAAGCTTAGAGGCAATGATAAAACTATTAATGGACAGCTCATGAATATTCCTATAGTAAAGACTGACTTAGATACTTGTCAAATTACTTCCAACTACAATAAGATATTCATTACACCATATGGTAGTTCAGCCGGTAAGTCTAACGTAATTGCTGATAGAATTATGAAGACTATAGGTAAGCTTCCTGAATCATCTAAGATTAAAGCTGAAGCTGGTGATAACTCAAGACTTGCTGAAGTATATGATCTTCCTATAGACTATGTGGATCTTGGTGCTAACTACAGTAGAATTAAATTCTCTGCCGGTGAAATTGTATTCAACCAAGAAGAGCTTATAACTAAGTATGGTGATAAGATTGATAAGAGTCTTAAAGGTCATTGTATTATATTCGGTACATTACGTACTGGTAAGATTCTTGTATGGGCTAATCGCACAGTATCACAGTGGAATGATAAGGTTGTTGAATTATATAGTTCAACCACTATGGCTGCGGCTATAAGAGACGTACTCTTCAAGTATGATAAAGACTTCGCTGAGATATATCCTACAACAAATTCTGGTGTAAGATATAAGTATTCTAAAGCAAGTATCCTTAATACAAAGATTCCGCTTATCGTAGTAGCAGCTTATAGCGAAGGATTAACTTCCGTACTTAAGAAAGCCGGAGTTATATTTAATGTAGAAGATAAGAATACTAAGTTTGATAAGGATGCATTTGACCGAATCAAATTTAAGGATGGATATATTTCTTATCTTATAAACTATAGTAGTTCGTTACTTATGAACGGTCTTAAGGAATGTAATACAGAGGACTATTCTATTACTGAGATAGATAATAGAAGTATGTGGATTGACTTCTTAGATATCTTTGGTGGTAGAATAAAAGCTGATGGTCTTGATAACTTCTATGACCTTATGGTAGACCCTATCACTGAAAGAGTTTGCCCTGTATACGATCTCCCTACTGATTATGTCGAACAGCTTATTTATGCTAATAACCTTTTAGCAGACTCTAAGTTTAATAGACATACAGACTTGTCTGGTAATAGATTTAGAACTAATGAACTTGTAGCCGCTCATGCTTATAAGTGCTTAGCTAAGTCTTATTCAGATTATAGAATCAAGTTAAAGAAGACCGGTAAAGCTTCTATGACTATTAAGCGTTCTGCTATTATAGATTCTATCCTCTCCGATAATACTACATCAGACCTTTCTACTAATACAGATTTATCATATGTAGAAACAGCTGCTACTGTATCATTCAAGGGATTATCAGGTATGAACTCAGAACGTTCATATGGACTTGATAAGAGAACTTATGATGATTCAATGCTTAATAATCTTGCCATGTCTACAGGTTTCGCTGGCAACGTCGGCGTAAACAGACAGACTACAATCAATATGAATGTAGACTCATCGAGAGGATACATTAAGACTGGTAAAGATGCTCAGGATAATATGAATGTAACGAATTCATTATGTATATCAGAAGCAATCATGCCTATGATTTCTACTAAGGATGACCCATTCAGACTTTCAATGGGCTTTATCCAGAACTCTAAGCATACTGTATTATCAGAAGCAGGTGACCCTTGTCTTGTAACAACTGGTGCTGATGATGCTATTCCATATTTAGCTCCAGATGTATTCAACTATAAGGCTAAGCAGTCTGGTAAAATTCTTAAGAAGACTGATGAATATATTATTCTTCAGTATAAAGATGGTTCTACAGAAGTAGTAGAATTAACTCCTCAGACATATAAGAACTCTGATGGCGGTTTCTTCTTATCTCTTAAACTTGACTGTGATCTTAAAGAGGGACAGACCTTCAAAGAGAACGGTATCGTAGCTTATAACAAGAAAATGTACACCAGAGATTTCGGTTATGATGATAACCCTACAATGAATCGTGGTACTCTTGCTAAGGTTGCTATGCTTATTACTGATGAGGGATATGAAGACTCTGGTATTAACTCAGACTATTGTGCTAAAGCCATGGCTCGTAAGGTTACTGTATGTGTAGATGTAGTTTTAAATAAACAGTCAAGCATTTACAATGTAGTAAAAGTAGGCGACCATGTAGAAGAGGGACAGAATCTTTTAGTATTCCAGAATGCTTTTGATGATGAAGATGCTAATGCTCTTATGAAGTCTCTCGTAAACGATGCGGATGAAATCAATGAGCTCGGTAGAATTCCTAAGAAAGCTAAGGTTACTGGAGATATAGTAGATATCCATGTACTTCGTACTTGTGAACTTAATGAAATGTCTCCTACATTGAAGAAGTTTGTTTCTGAATATGAGAAGAAGATTAGCGATAAGAAGAAGCTTATGGAGAAGTATGATCCAGAGAAAGCTAAGACTGTAAGATCTAACTATAAGCTTGAGAATACGGGTAAACTTAAGAATGTAGAAGATGGTGTTCTTATAGAATTCTATATAGAATATATTTCAGACTTTGGCTCTGGAGAAAAGATGGTTGTTAATGCTGGTAATAAATGCGTAAGCTCTGGTATTATCCCTAAGGGCAAAGAACCATATTCTACATATAGACCTAATGAGAAGATTGACCTTGTTACTTCAATCAACTCAAATAATGGCCGTATGATTCTTTCTAATATTTATATTGGTATGATCTCTAAAGGTCTTATCGAATTGGATAGACAGGTTAAAGAAATCATGGGTGTTGCAACTAAAGACTGTTACGATATTCACGAATACCTGCATCCAGAAATCACTAAACTTCAAAGAGAAGAAGACGAATCCAAAAAGTAAAACAGTAATATATTATTATTATGTACGAGAGGGAGTCAAAAGACTCCCTCTATATTTTTATTAAGGAGGTTTCGAAATGAAACTATATTACTGTAAAGTATGTAATGAGTTTGCGGCAGAAAAAAAGCTCATTGCACACAAAACACAGCACACCGTCTTTGAGAACGGCCATCTCAAAGATCCGGTTTTTGAAATCGACCACGATCTAGCTATAGTTATGCAGAACTTAGCTAGGAAGGATTACAAGGTGATTGGCTACGGAATGGCTAACGCTGACACCAAGTTTAATTATGCCTATATGGAATTCATAATTCCGTACTACGGCATACAGCTAGCGGCAGACTCTGCTGGTCTGAAAACGTTCCTGTATGATAATTTTATCTACAAGGATCAGGAAACAGGAGAGTACGCAAACGGAAAGCTTTCAAAGACTGAAGAAGTTCTCCCGTTTGTTCCAGGAATGGCTCCAAAGTCAGACAAAGATAAGCTTGAAGATTTCGGACTTATCAAAACAACGTCTATGGTTGTATATTTCTATGATGAAAAAATACAACCAGACGAACAAAACATTGAATCGCTCAAGCGATATCATGAAATTTTAACAAAATTCATCTTACTTGCTGAGAATGCATGCGGATGATTAACTAGGGGGTTATTAAAAATGACAGAGAAAGAAACCAAAGCAAGATACGCATTAGCCTTATTTATGAAGACTGATGCGCGTATAAGTACATTTATCAAGGCTAAACTCGGAATCAGCTTATATTTCGGGTTTGGAAACCCATACTTCAAAGAACTTCTTATCGATAAGAAAGTTCATGAGAGTATAGTAAAGGAAATATTTGAGCTCAATAGCTCTAATATCGCCTTTCTCCACGATAATATAATGACTTCAAACGAAAGAAAAGCTTTCGCTAAAGTTAGAAACAGTTTTGTGGGTATGCCAAAAGCTCGTATTAAGTTGGACAAACTTCATGCGCACGCAATATTTGTGTGGTTTAGCGAACTCATAGCGGAAAAAGGATTCTTACTTGAGTATCAGCACATAGTAAATGAACTGATTGCTGATAAGAGAATCCTTGATTCAGCTGAAAAAGTCTATGATGCTAAAGTGGTTTCGTGTCTCAAGCCAGAGCCGATAGACTACAGCGGGTATATTAAGATTCCGCAGCAGACAGTCCCAGCTCCAACAATAACAGAAACAGAACAGCCTGAACCGAAAGCAACAAAGGAATTGAATCCAAATAATCTGGTTCCGACTGATAATATGATAAAATTAAAGACTCTGGTAAAGAGTCATTCTGAGTTTTTACAGGTATATGAAGGACTTCTCGCTAAGCTGTATGATAATGATTACAGTGCTGGAGATGTGCCTAAGCTAATTGGAGTGAACGCAAACGCGGTGCTATATTTTATGGAGCATGCAGCTAAGCTCGAAACTAAAAAAGCTAGAGATCAGTGCATAGCTAGAATCAGAGCAAAGTCCGCTAAGCTTGTTCCAGTAGCAAAGGAACGAATATATGCCTGGAAACACGAGGGGGCAAGATATGTGGTTGATGATGAAACGTATAAGTTAATCACTCACTGGGAAGAAGTGATGGAAATAGAAAAGCTCATCTCTGAGCTTCCGAAGAAACATATTTTCCCGACAAACACCATGAAAGTTCTGAAAGAAAATTCACCAACAGCAGTGAAGTATCTGTTCAATTATTCGGGACTTATAATGGATCTCCGAAGCATATTCGGACTAAAGAATACTCAGATAGCTGGTATATTAAATGTGACACCTTCGCAGTTATCGGGCTTTTTAAGTTCCTACTACAAGGGTAAGGTACCGTCCATCTCATATAGATCGGATGTCTCTTCAGCATTAGATCGTGGCGAGGTTTTGTGCGAATTATCGTCATACGTTTTTGAGTGGGAATGTGAGCACTTAAAGAGCACACAGTCCATTAATCCGATGCCGACAGCTAAGACAAAGATAAACGAACCACAGCTGTCTATGTTTGAACCACTTCCAGAACTTCCAGAAATAGAAGAGCCTGCAGTGGCAACATTTGAGCAGAAGGTTAAGGCGATAGATTCTCCGCATATCACTAAAAAGGATATCGAAGAATTTAATGGACATGACAATCCGATCGATCCAAATTTCGAGAAAGATCCGGAAAAAGAGCCATCGGCGTTTGTGAGAGAGTCAGTTAAGTCGGCTTCGAAGGAACTTAATGTGAGACTTGAAAACGAAATAATCAATAGATTTAGAGATCCGGAAAGAGGCAAAAGAGTATTGGAGATGCTGAAAGCTGGATTAGGAACTAATGGAGGAGTTCCAGATCTTGGAATTGTTTATGAAGATCTTAAGACTCTTGAAGAACTCCATAAAGAGCAGAATGCTAGACTGAATGCCTTCTTAGAGTCTAAGAGACAGGAATCACTGGAATCACTTAAGTGGCTCCAGCCTGAACCTGTACCTGAACCTGAAACTCCAAGTACAGCAAAGGTTGTTGAAGAAGCTATGAAGAATATTCTTCCGGAACCAGAGGAGCCTGAAACTCCAAGCGAGAGCGGTAATGTTTATAAAAGAGTAGGAGGCGTTGCAATTAATCCGTTCAGTCCATGCTCATTTGGACCTACTCTTCCTGCTAAGGAGAATCCATTTGTCGATCATGAAACTTTGAGACAGGCTATGTCGGGTAATCAGCAAAGCGGGTTCAATTACATTCCTTATGGATATGCAGGACCGAGCCCAGCTCCAGATATCCCAGCTAATAATTACAATAATTACAATCCACAGAAGGAGGAATATAACATGCCTGTAGACGAAAGACCTTATGCACCTATAGGAGAAAGATATCATAGGACGCCTTTTCCAACAAACAACAACACGGTGAGGTATAATACGGAATGTAAGCTTATAATACCAAAAAGGTATTTCGCAAACAAGGAGTCTGAAGAGTTAATCAGAGAATATTATAGCTCTATAGACAACTCAACACCTAATGAATCCTCGAATAATAGTTTACGAGTAGGATTTAGGCTTGGGGTAATATTTAATTCTATGGACAAAAATGAAAAAGAGAAAATTCTCAATTTCATAGAAGCTATAGAAGAAGAGTATCCTGAAGCTTTCAAGCTTTCGGATATTTTGAAGGGAGGCGTGTAAGGTGCCGAATATCTGCTATAATCATCTTCGCATAAATGGTGATTATTGGGATCTCGAAGCTATTAGAAAAAGAGGCAGGGTAACTTTTATGTGGGAGCCGCCTTTTTACTATAAAGATAGAACTACAACAATCTATACTAACGAATTTTCATTAGAAGGATTTATTCCGGCACCACCAATAGTTCGAGTACAGTATCAGGATCCGAAGGATCAAATTGGACCGGCTGTGGCTTATTGTGAACGCCACGGATTGGTAGATCAAAAATTTCGATTCTTATGCGGAAATAAAACTGGTGATCTTAACCGTTTCTATTCCGATAATCCTTGCTATTGGTATAGATGGTGTGTTGATAACTGGGGAACCAAGTGGGACACATTGGAAGCCAAAGTAAGGCTGACTTGTCCGGATGAACTCGTTGTAGACTTCGAAACTGCTTGGTGTCCTCCGGATAAAGTATTAAAAGAAATATCTCGTTTATACCCAAACGTAGATATTAGATGTCATGCCGATATAGAGGGGAATCGTAGCGTTGTAATAAAATGGCGTAACGGCGTAGAATTGTCTCGTCACGAATATTGGCCTGAAACTTATGGTATTTCCGAATGTGCTTGGTGGCCGAAAGAAGGTGAAGAAGATGCCTAATTGGTCGTTCAATGAAGTGCGGATAACCGGTCCGGAAAAAACTCTTGAGAAGATTGCTAAACAGGTTAGAGTTTCAACAATGTCGGTTGTACACTCTTTTCCTAATAATGTATGTCATACAGCAAGAATTCACACTAATGAATTCTCGCTGGAAGGCGTAATCCCACAGCCACCAATAGTCAGAGTTCAGTTAATGAACGATGATGACAGTATAAATACAGATGTTGTAGAAGCATTCTGTGCTCGCCATAATATAAATACTCAACTGAGCAATTGGCGAGACAGGATGGATTGTGCCGACTATTGGTACAATTGGCGAACCGATCACTGGGGAACCAAATGGGACACAAGAGGTGCGTGTGTTGATATGATGTCAAATGAATTATATGCATCGTTCGATACAGCATGGGGTCCTCCTGAACCAGTATTCGAAGAACTCTCCAGACAGTATCCGGATGTGCTGATAGAATGCACAGCTTTGATAGAAGGCTGGGAGAATTATCGCATGAAGTGGCAGGGAGGCCAGAAGATTTCTGAAGAGAAGTTCCTCAATTTCGAGGATATGTTCGAGCAGGCAGAAGATTAATTTTGGGGGAGTCTACGGACTCCCTCATTTTTTGTTAATCTATATATTTTTTATTGTATATTATTATTGTGATATAGACACATAAGGTGCAAGTCTATATTGTCCACAAGGACGCACATATTCCGGATTCTATGATGCTCAGCAGTGGCTGACATAGGATCCAAGTATA
>Ga0310786_10000437_pt1 | contig 67881 bp, 58 predicted proteins | sample AusTroGonzalo_MG_FD_203881 | JGI IMG/M metagenome (GOLD analysis project Ga0310786, IMG submission 203881) | Bovine rumen microbial communities from tropical cattle in Woodstock, Queensland, Australia - Gonzalo_03 (v2) (version 2) | ecosystem: Host-associated > Mammals > Digestive system >... | reverse complement strand
AATTATACCGACTATTTCGCCGAAAGTCAAGCGGGAAAAGACAAAAAAGTTGAAAAAAGTTTCGGGGACGGACGCCCCCGTGGCACGTCTACCCCCATCAAGCCGACGCAAAACCGTCGGCTAGTCGTCTCGACAAATCAGGGATTTGGAATCTCTGGGCGTTCAGCGCATTGCGGCAAACACAAATATCTCGTTGCGCCCTGTGCCAAATTGTGGTATCATACGCGGCATCCATGAAAAAGGAGGTAATCACGTCTGCGACATGTCAGTCAATTAGGCTGAAAAGGGGAATTGTTGTTACATCTCATGCCGACCATATCCCATGCTGTTCACAAGCGTAGAGTTCCTTTTCGTGTTCCTGCCGGTGGTGCTGGCCGGATATTGCCTTCTGCCATTCCGCTGGGGGCTGAAGAACTGTTGGTTGCTTGCATCAAGCCTTCTGTTCTATGCGTATGGCGAACCGTCGTTTGTCTTGGTGATGCTCGGCTCCATCGCGTTCAATTATGCGATGGCGCTGCTCATTGATGCAGTCCGTGGACGTAGGATCGCCGTGCGGGCGGCGTTGTGTGCGGCCGTTGCCGGCAATCTTTCGGTGATCGGCCTATGGAAGTACTCCAACTTCATCACGGCGACGCTGCGCGCCTGGTTCCCGAATCTTCATGGCGCGATTCCGCAGACGTCGTTCGTGCTGCCGATCGGCATATCGTTCTTCACATTCCAGGCGCTGAGCTACGTGGTGGACGTCTTTCGCGGCACCGTCAATGCACAGCGCAATCCGCTGAAGCTCGCGCTCTACATCGCGCTCTTTCCGCAGCTGATCGCCGGGCCGATCGTCCGCTACTCGACCGTCTGCGAGCAGATCGAGAGCCGGCGCACGACGCTTGACATGTTCACGCGCGGCATCATCCGGTTCCTGTACGGCTTCAACAAGAAGATGCTGCTCGCGAACCTTCTCGCCGTTGTGGCCGACAAGGCGTTCGGCATGTCCGATCCCGGCTGCGGCATGGCATGGCTTGGCATAATCTGCTACACTTTGCAGATATTCTTCGACTTCAGTGGCTATTCGGACATGGCGATCGGACTAGGTCTTGTCTTCGGCTTCCGTTTCCTGGAGAACTTCGACTACCCCTACATGGCGAAGACGGTCACAGAGTTCTGGCGGCGCTGGCACATGTCGCTCGGCAGCTGGTTCCGCGACTACGTGTATTTCCCGGTTGGCGGTTCACGTGTCGGAAAGGCGAGGCTCGTATTCAACATTGTTTTCGTGTGGACGCTGACAGGCGCTTGGCATGGCGCCAACTGGACGTACATCCTGTGGGGATCGTTCTTCGGTGTGCTGATTGCGGCGGAGAAGCTGGCGGATCTGCCGCGGAAGGTGGACGAGAACGTTTGTCTGCGGCTGTTCTGCTGGCCATTGACATTGTTCGCAGTTATGTGCAGTTTCGTGGTTTTCCGTTCTTCTGACGTCTCGCATGCCGTTTCCTATCTGGGGGCCATGGCGGGGTGCGGACATGCCGCCGTGCCCGAGCTTGCCGCCTATCAGCTGCGGGAGATCGCCGTCGTGCTGGCGGCGGCCATCGTGCTTTCGACACCCATCTGGCGAAAGCTCCATGTCCGCTTCGGCGATTCGGCCCCGTTTGTCGCAATGGACGGAATCGTCCAGTTGCTCTTGTTCGTCTGCGGCATTTCCTATCTTGTGATCTCCGCATACAATCCGTTCATCTACTTCAACTTCTGACGACATGAAACGCACCGACATGATCCGCCTTTCGCCGGCCGCCATCTTCTGCGCGATCCTTGCAGCGTTTGCCGTCTTCGAAATTCCCGTGGCGATGCGCATCTTGAGCACGGGAAAACCGAAGTCTATCGAAAAGCGGCTCTTGGAGATTCGAGAGGCATGCGCGAGGAAGATACCGCTTCGCATGGACTTCGTCACGCTGAACGGGGGCGTGACGCGGCTTCTTGGACAGCATTGCTGCAATGATTCCGTCAAGATGAAGCCCGGCGGCTATCTGATCCATCCCAGCGGCAGTCGGGCGGACATGACGCAGAATGTCAAATCGGCCGCTTCGTTTTCGCGTTGGTGTGCCAAGAGAGGAATCCGCTACCTCTACATCATGCTTCCCAAAAATCTGGACGTGCGCCAGACGATGCTGCCCCCGGGTGCGGAAGACCGAGCCTACGCCAATGCCGACGAATTCCTGGAGAAGGCGGCGGCACGCAGAGTCGCCGTGCGCGATTGGCGCGCGGCATTCGCCGCGACGCCCGAGATGGTTCTGGACAACTTCTACCGTACCGACCACCACTGGAACAACGACGCCTCGTTCAAGGCCACAGCGATGCTGCTTGATGAGATCTGCGCACAGTGCGACGTGCCGCCCGACAAGGCGACCGCCGCCCGCGCGCTGTTGGCGGAGGATTCATGGACGCGCGAAATCATGCCTGCATGTTTTCTCGGCAGTCAGGGGTGGCGCACGGGGGCGCTGTTTTCTGGTCTGGACGACATGATCGTGCGGCGGCCGCGTTTCAAGACGGGCAACATGTCAATCCACATCCCGTCAGAGAACGTACGCAGGACGGGAACCTTCGAGGAGACCGCGATGTGGCGCGCTGGCGAACTGAAGGAACCGGGGCGGGGAATCAAGGAAAAGGGAGCCTACTCGCTGCTTTACACGGGAGGACTCTACCCGCAGATCCAACATGCGAATCAGGACGCGCCAATCGACCGGAGAGTTTTGCTGATCGGCGACAGCTATCTGCGCCCGGTGGAGGCGTTCCTTTCCGTGGCGGTGAAGAAGGTAGATGTCGTCGACCTGCGCCGATGCGACAGGCGGTTCAGGCTCTCCCGACATGTGAAGGAGACGAAACCAGACATCGTCATTCAGATATTGGCCCCCAGCTCGCTCACGTCCGACACGATTGGCATCAGGAAGATCGGCCGCGCCGCCATGTTCGACTACGGGCTGTCAAACGGCAAGTGAGAGGAGCCGTGTTTCTGGCACAAAAGGAAAATGGTATAATGGCGCAATAATGATTGTCTATGCCATAGCGACATTGCTTACGTGCCTTCTTGCGTTCATTTACGAGCGGCGGAGGGAACTGTGGTGGCTCATGCCGCTGGCGGCGCTGCCGCTGGCCTTTGTCGCGTCGGTGCGATGGAATGTGGGAACGGACTTTAGGCGGACCTATCTTCCTGAATATCGCGCACTCGAATTTGTTCGTGGTGTGGGCAAGCCTGCGGCGGAAGAGAAGGTTTTTGTGCGCTGGGCGAAGCGCGGCACATTCGGAAAGACGCCGGAGCGCGTGCAGCGTCATTTCGTCAAAGTGCTCGGACGCTGCGAACCGGCGTATCGCGCCCTCATGGAGGCGTCCGTGTCCTGCGGGATCGGCCTTCGCCCTGTGATGGGCTTCTGCGCCATGTTGACCGCAGCGTTCGTGTTCCTCGCGATTTTCCGCCATAGCCGATGGCCGTCGCTGGCGGCATTCCTCTATGTGGCGACGGGCAACTACTTCCTGAGTTTGAACATCGTGCGCCAGTATGTGGCTATTGCCATTGCGCTGGTTGCGCTTGAATTCGTGTTCGACAACCGTCCGTGGCGATTTCTGGGTTGTCTGCTGGCCGCAGCGCTGTTCCACTACTCGGCCGTTCTGCTTCTGCCCTGCTGGCTTTTGGGGCGGATGGAGCTTACGCCTAAGCGCGGCATGCCCGTCATTGCCGCAGCGTTGGCGCTTTCGCTCGTCGCGTCGCCCATTGTGCATAAGGTGCTCGTGTCGGTAGGTGCGGACCATTACGCCCGCTACTTCAGGTCGGCGCTTGCGGAGGATGGGTTCGAGTGGCTGTTTTTCGCCATAAACGTCTGCTTCCTTGCAATGGGCGCCTGGTACTGGGATCGGGCCCGCGAAGGGAATCGCCTGTTCTCGCTCTGGTACGGGATGACCGTCCTTGGCACGGTTGCGCTTGCGTTTTCGGGGAGTGTTCCCCTTATGAAGCGGGTGAACTACTACTACGCGGCGCCGCAGTTCTTGATGTTGCCGGAAATGCTGTTGGCGGAAGACGATCCAAAGCGCAGAAAATGGCTCGCTGTTCTTGTCGTGTGCGCGTTTGTCGCCGAGACGGTCGTTTCCGTATGCATATTGAACAAGAACGGAGTGTTGCCATATCGCATACGATGATGTTTCGCGCCCCGCAATATTTTGGTATAATAGGAGCGATGTTTCGCAGGGTACTTAAACGACTAAAGCAGCACCAGTTTCTCTTCGAGGAACTGGTCAAGCGTGACTTCAAGAAGAAATACAAGGGCACGATGCTTGGAATAGGCTGGAGCCTGTTGTCGCCGTTGTTGACGCTGCTGGTGATGAAAGTCGTCTTCACGCAGTTCTTCGGAAGGAACGCGCCGCATTACACGACCTATCTTTTCGCGGGCATCCTTGTGTTCGGGTTTTTCTCGGAATCCACAAAGGGCGGCATGACCGCGCTTGTGGGCAATGCCGGCATATTCACGAAGGTGAACGTCCCCAAGTACCTGTTCCTTTTGTCGAAGAACGTCCAGACGCTGCTCAATTTCTCGCTCACCCTGGCCATATTCTTCGTGTTCTGCGTCATCGACCACATAGAGTTCTCCTGGCGGTTCTTGCTGCTGGTCTACCCCATAGTCACGCTGACGCTCTTCAATCTGGGGCTGGGGCTGATCCTTTCGGCGCTACATGTCTTCTTCCGCGACATAAGCTACCTGTGGAGCGTGGTCACGCGGCTTGTCATGTACGGGTCGGCCGTGTTCTACAAGACGGACAGATTTTCGCCTGAAATGATGACGATGTTCAGGTGTAATCCGGTCTACGACCACATAGCGTTCATCAGGAAGATAGTGATTGACAATGCGGTGCCGGAGCTTTGGGAGTTTGGACTGCTCGCCTTGTTCGTGGTTGTTGCGATGGCGGTAGGCGGATTCCTCTACAAGCGGTTCAACACGGAGTTCCTCTATCATGTCTGACAATCCCAAGCATCCAGTCGTGGCCAATGACGTGTGTATTCGGTACAAGCGTGGCGACTTCAAGCAGATCGGCTTGAAGGAATACATAATGAAGCGCCTTGCCGGCACCTACAAGGTGGAGGATTTCTGGGCGGACTGGAAGGTCACGTTTTCCCTTGAGGCGGGAGACTTGCTGGGCATAATAGGTTCGAATGGCGCCGGCAAGTCCACTCTGCTGAAGGCCGTTGCCGGCATAATGAGGCCTACAATGGGCTTTGTCCGCACGCGCGGCAATGTGTCCGCGCTTCTTGAATTGGCGTCCGGATTCGACAAGGATCTGACGGTGAAGGAGAACGCCTATCTGCGTGGTGCAATGCTGGGGTACACGCGTGAATACATGAACGAGGCATACGGGGAGATAATGTCCTTCGCGGAGCTCAAGGATTTTGAGAACTACGCATTTCGCCAGCTCTCCAGCGGCATGAGATCAAGATTGGCGTTTGCGATCGCGTCAAGAGTCCAGCCCGACGTCCTGATTCTCGACGAGGTGCTTTCCGTCGGCGACGGGCGCTTCAAGCGCAAGAGCGAGGAGAAGATGCGCCAGATCATGCACTCCGGCACGACGACGATCCTTGTGTCCCATTCTCTGGAGCAGGTGCGGAAGCTGTGCAACAAGATTCTTTGGCTGCACAAGGGAAGGCAGGTCGATTTCACGGATGATGTGCAGGGCATATGCCAAAGATACCGGGATTTCATAGACGGAAAGATTACGCTAGGGGGGGAGTGACGATTTGTCCGGGCTTTGTCGGGCAATCGACCGGAGGACGGCAATGGATAAAAAGATAGTTCTCGGCATTGTCGGTCTTGTCACTGTGGTTGCGCTGCTCGCAGTCATTCGGTTCCCTTCCTTTTCGAATGCAGTTGTAGAGTCTGTAGAAGAATCTTCCGCGCAGAATCATCTTCGGCGGCGTATTCCGGTTGCAATGCCTGCGTCGCCGCGACGGCAAGATCGATCGAGACTGCCGATATCCTCGGATTCTCTGCAGGAACAGTCAAAGGTGTCGTCCGAGCCAAATGTCGCCGATGTCATGGCGTCGGCCGAAGCCACAACCGCCGAAGCGGCCTCGAAGGTTGTGGCGGCATTGGATGCAGGAAATGAACATGAGGCCGGAACGGCGCTAGGCGTGCTTGTCGCGATGCCGAAACAGAGGGTTTTGGATGCGTTGCGTGGCTTGGTTCAACACGGGGCGAAGGAAGAGCGGAAGAACGCATTGTGCGTGTTGGCGCTTTTGTTTGGTCGGGGCGGCGCCATGGAGGAGCGTGAATCGCCCGAAAACGATGCAGAGCGGGACCGCGTGGACAATCAGACGAAGGACATTGTCCGTGCGCTGGGAGAGGGATTGGAAGACGAGGAATCTGACGTGCGGATGATGGCGTATGATGCAATGTGCATGTTTGGCGAAGATGTAAGGGGTAACCTGAGCCATCAGATTCCTGGCGGGGAAGTTTCGTCTATTGAAACAGCGGAGAAGGAGCAATGAAAGCGAAAATACTTGTCGTCTCGATCGCGATTGCAGCGGTTGCCGTTGTCGTGTTTTGTTGTCGCGAGGATGCCGGCGAGCGCGGCGAATCGGATGGCGACATATCGGTGGTTGTCGCCCGGAAGCCGAACAACAAGGGCGTGAAACATGATTCCAGGAGCATTGTTTCGCCCACGGTTGTAACAAAGGCAAAAGACGTCGAAGATGCCGCAGAGGAAGAGGATTCTGTTCTTGTCGATGATGTTCCCGAGCCGAAGGTGTCCAAATATGCGGACGATGTCGCCGTGGTGGCGGCGGAACTGGCCGCCGCGTTGTCCGAAGGGGATAACAAGGGGGTGTGCGAACGCATGCGCCAGCTGGCATGTTTTCGCAAGAAGACGCTTTTGAACGCGTTTCGCGATCTGATTCACAGAGGTACGCCGGAACAACGTCGAAACGCACTTTGTGCATTGGCGATGTCGTTCGGTGAAGGTTCCGGCAAGATACGTGCTTTCGCGTTGAAAAACGGCGAATCCATCGAGATGGACAGGTCGGATTTGGGCACGATCTCAGACGGCGAACCCGAAGCGGATACCGACGAGGATCGGGAGGCGCAACGTTCCCATGATATCGTGAGTGCCGTGGGGGAGGGTCTGGTGGATTCCGATGCTTCAGTGAAGCAGGCGGCCTTCGTGGCCATGCAGGCGCTTGATGAGGAGGAAAGGGGCGTTCTTTCGCAGCAGATACTGGGCGGCGACGATTCCGCCTTGAAGCAGCAGCTCCTTGCGGATGCCGCAACGGGCGGAACCGAAAGCGACCTTAAGGTCTCGATTGCCGGTCTTGAAAACGGGGATGAGACCGTGCGAAAGATGGCGGAGGCCAATGTGAAGGCGGCGACGGGCCAGGATTTGATCACGCAGGACGCGGCGGCCGCGTGGTTGGAGGCGAAGACGGAGGCGGCGATCCAGAAAGCGGAGAGCGAGGCTGCCGTATACGGCAAGCAGTCGGTGGGGGCGGTGGAATAGGCGATGGCATGTCTATAATTCAATATTCCCCCTTGCGCGCGAACGATAGATTTGGCATAATGACGGTGCTGGGGCGCTTATTGTCGCTTACATGTCCGCCGTCTGGAAATGTGGAGTGCAATAAGGAACGCTTTGGTTTATCACAAAAGTAAAAGGAAAAAAATGACTACGCGAAAAAGAATGATCAAGTGTATCGTGGCTGCAATCGCCTTGGCATGTGCCGGGTTCGCTCAAAATGCATCCGCTGCTGCCATAACTGTGAAATCCAGTTACCCCGACTACATCTACATTACCATGGGTTCGGTGAGCGGGGCGACAAGCTATCAGCTCTATCGCAGCACCTCAAGTTCATTTTCAAGTGCTAGCTGCGTGTATTCGGGATCTAGCCGCAAAATACGTGACTGGGGTCCAATACTAGGTCGTAAATACTACTATTGGCGCGGATACACGAAGGGTGGTAAGAAGTACTACACCAAGTCGTCTGCATGTGGCTGGCGTAAGATGACGCTTTCGACGTCCACCACGAGTGGATCCAAGGTCTGGCTTTCCGCAAAGCTCAACGGGTCGGCGTTGGCATCCCAGAACGTGACGTGGAAATTGACGTGGAGTGGCGTACACAAGTGGACTAAAAAACGTTCGGGGACTTATCTTGGCTACTTCACCAGCAAAAAGAGGGGCAAGGGATATTGGACGCTGAAGGTTGGCGACAACAAGACGCTCACGCACAAAGGTACGGTTAACTGGAAATGATCCATTTTCTCGCAACGGTTTTCGCCGGGGCGGTCGCGGCGGCAACGTGGTATGTGGACAGCAATGGCGACGATGCCGCCGCTGGCACGAGCCCGGCCGCCGCGTGGCGGTCGCTCGAGCGCGTGAACAAGGAGAAGTTCGCCCCCGGCGACCGCGTGCTGTTCAAGCGCGGCGGACTTTGGCGCGGGACGCTGCTCCCGGCGAGCGGCGAACCGGGCAAACCGGTTACGTATAGCTGGTATGGAGTCGGCCCAAAGCCCATTCTGCAGAACTCGGCGGACAGGTCCAAGCCTGAAGACTGGTTTGAGGAATCGCCGGGGTTGTGGTCCACCCGCACAGCGAAGTCCGAACAGCTGCCGTTCGATGTGGGCATATTCATATGCGACCACGGGAAACGCTGGGGCGTGAAGAAGTGGCGCAACCCCGAATGGAAGGTGCAGGAGCTGGAGCAGCCGCTTGACTATTGGTATGATCCCGACAACAAGCGGGTTGTCGTGAGATTCGACGGCAATCCGGCCAAGGCGTTCTCTTCGATCGAGTTGGCGTTCACGAAGCATGTCGTCAACGAGGGCGGCAAGCATGATGTTGTCTATGACGGGCTTTGCGTACGCTACGGCGCGGCGCATGGATTCGGCGGCGGTTCGACCCGTAACATAACCATCCGCAACTGCGACATATACTGGATAGGCGGCGGCCTTCAGTTCTGGAGGAAGGATCCGAAGACGTCCAAGATTATATATCCTGTCCGTTTCGGCAACGGCATCGAGTTCTGGGGGAATGCCACTGGACATCTTATCGAGCGCAACAGGCTATGGGAGGTGTACGACGCAGCTCTTACGAATCAAGGGCGCGACGACATTGAGACCGACATAGTGTGGCGCGACAACGTGATCTGGAATTCTGAATATTCCTTCGAGTACTGGAACAAAAAGCTCACCGCGAACATCACGTTCGAGCACAACACCTGCGTTGACGCCGGCTATGGCTGGGCGCATTCGCAGCGTCCAGACAGGAACGGCGCGCACCTCATGTACTACAGCAACCGCGCGGCGACGACCAATTTCGTCGTGCGGAACAACGTATTCTGCCGTGCCACGGAATGGACGATGAGAAGCGCGCTCGACTGGCGACAGGGGCTTACGCATGACCACAATCTGGTGTGGAATTCCGACGGCGTGCCGATCGCCCGCTGGCTCGAAGGCAAGGCGTTGCAGAAACTCATGTGGGATGGATACATTGCGCTTGGCTTCGATCCGCATTCTGATTTCGCCGAGCCTAAATTCGTCAATCCCGCCCAGCGCGACTATAGGCTTGCCGACGGTTCGCCGGGGTTGACTCTTGCCTCCGACGGCGGTCCCGTGGGTGCCAGGGACATGCCTGGCTTGGACAAGGATCAATCGTTGATGGGCAAGTAGCAGAGGGAAACCGGTGTCAACTGCGCCACGCAGAAACCTTGCGGTCGGACACTTTCTGAATGAACCGTTCATTCCTGCATGTTCCGCGCATCTTCCGCGAATCAGGGAGGTCTTCTTCGCATGGCCGGGAGTTCTCAGCTGCCGCCCCGCGCCGGAATTCACCCCCGAGGTGAAGGAGCGTTTCTTCTCGGATCTCGCATGGTGCCGCGAGAACGGCATTTTGCTCGACACCCTCTTCAACTGCAACTGCTACGGCGACGAGGCCATCAGCCCCGAGCTTGCCGATTTTGTCGAGAAGAATCTTTCAGACATGGGGTCGTATGGCCTCTTCCCCGACATAGTGACCACCACGTCTCCGTTCATCGCCACTGTTCTGCGCCGCCGTTTTCCGCAGGTGAAGATACGCTGGAGCGTCAACCTGAGGGTGCATGGCACTCTGGGCTTTGAATGCGTCGACGAGCTCTTCGACTCGTTCTATGTCACGCGCGAGCGTCAACGCGACCCGGCATACATGGCGCGCGTGGCGGAATGGGCCAAAGCGCACGGGAAGATCGTGGGGATGCAGGCCAACTCGGGTTGCCTCAGGCAGTGTCCTTTTCAGACGTTCCACGACAATCTCCACGGTCACGGGGACGGTCGCCGGCCTAAAGATGTGGCCACGGCCAAGGAGTACGACTTCACCTTTTTCCGTTGCAGGACGGCATATGCGCGGCGCTCGTGGGAAGAGTTCATGCGCTCGACATGGATTCGCCCGGAGGACATGCCCCTTTTCGAGCCGTACGTCTCGGTGGTGAAGCTGGCGACGCGGCGGCACCGTTTCCCGACGAAGGTTCTGAATGCGTACGCATCCTACGCCTATGACGGAAACCTTCTGGAATTGATGGATCCGATCCACGCCGATCTGTTCGCGCCGAAGATCATAGACAACAAATCGTTCCCCGGGGACTTCGCCGCCACGGTCGGCGCCTGCCCTGACGCCAACGACTGCCGCCATTGCGGGCGTTGCGCCGCCGTGCTCGAAAAAGTGCTCAAAGGCTAGTCCCACGCCGCCGGGTTTTTGATATACTTTAAGCGTTCCGTCTTGGGCGGATGTATCAGGAGACAAAAAATGTTCGAAATGTTCGCGAATTCGCTTGTCAGCGGGTTTCTAAAGTCAAACGTCACGGGCCAGATAATCGTCTTGGCGCAATTGCTGGGATCGGTCATCATGGTTGCCATCATACTCGGCAAATGGAAAGCCCTCTCCGGCACGGTGCACGTGATGAAGCGCGTGAGCCGCGACGTGATGACGGGGCGCGATGTGCTTGACTATTATCTCCAGCGGCGCGAAAGCTCCCACACCGCCGTGGAGAACATATACATGGCGACATGCGAGCGTCTTCTGAAACTGCTTACGCCGGACGCGCGTTCGCTGATGACGGGACGCGCGGGCGAGGGCAAGCCCGTCGCGCTCACGAACCATGAAGTCGAGCTGGTAAAGTCTCTCTGCGATCACGTGCTTGATGAAGAAGTGATGCGCGTGGAACATGGAATGGGGGCGATCGCGACGGTGGTCGCGCTCTCCCCGATGCTTGGGCTTCTTGGCACGGTGTGGGGCGTGCTGGACGCCTTTGCCGAGATGGGCGCCGCCGGAAATGCGACGATATCCACGTTGGCCCCTTCGATATCCGCAGCTCTTGTGACGACGGTGGTGGGCCTTTTGATTGCCATACCCGGCGTTCTGGCGTATAATCGCCAGATGGCCACGATTCGCGGCATAGTCTCCGACATGGAGGGCTTCGCCGACGATCTCAAGGGACGCATCGCGCTCGAGTTCCAGGGGAGAGACGCTTGATGAGACGCCGCAGGAGACATGGAGGCAGCGAACGCCCCAAGGCGGCGATCGACATGACCTCTCTCATAGACCTCACCTTCCTCTTGCTGGTGACGTTCATCATCACCATGCCGGCTCTTGAGCAGGGCATATCGATCATATTGCCGCGGGCGAAGACCGACAGCCTGCCCACCAAGGACAACAAGGCCACGACCATTACCGTCGATGCGGCCAACAAGATATATCTCAACAATGTCCCCACGTCTCTTGAGGCGCTGGAGCAGGATCTCCTCGCCAAGGTCGCGGCCGATCCGGAGGTGCCGGTCCTGGTGCGCGGCGACGAGCGCCTTACGTACGGCAGCGTGATGGACGTGGTGAAGCTGGTCTACAAGTGCAAGGTCCACCGCATGGCTCTCGTCACAGTGGAGAACTGACGGTCGTCTGGAGCGTGAGGCGCATCAATGTATCTGGAGAACAAAGAGAGGACGTTGGAGAGTCCGGTGACGTTGCGGACTTTCGGCATCGCTCTTGCCTTGCACCTCGTGGCGGGACTCGCGCTTTGGGGTGTCGCCAAGATCGTATGGCGCACGCCGGAGGTCATAATACCCATTGACATGACGATCGTTCCGCCATGGGCGGAAGTCGATCCCGACGACCCGGAGCCTGATCCGAATCCGCCGCCGGAGCCCAAGCCGCCGGAGCCTAAGCCCAAGCCCATCCCCAAGCCCGATCCGCCGAAGGTCGAGGAAGTGAAGCAGGATGCGGTGGTCAAGGAAGTGGAAAAGCCCAAGAAACCGGAATTCAAGAAGGCGGAACTAAAGAAGCCGGAGAAGAAGCCTCCGGAGAAGAAGAAGCCGGAGGTCAAGCCCGGCGATTTCAAGAAGAATGCCAAGCTCCTGAAGAACATTCCCAAGAACATTCCGCGCACAGGCAAAGGCACCGCGCGCGAAAAACCGCTTAGCGCCGATGAGATACTCAAGGCGCTGAACGCCGGCGCGCGTTACGGTGCGTCCAATCAGCTTGCGGCCAACGAGGCGCAGAGGTGCATCTCGCTTGTGGCGGCGGCGCTCAAGCGCCACTGGACTGAGGAATTCCAGTGGAACGAATCCCTGCAAAGCGTGCATCTCGAAATTCACTTCGGAGCAGGCGGCCGCATCACCAACGCGCGCATAGTCCGTTCGTCCGGCGATGCGCAGGTTGACCGCTCTGTGGTGATGGCGGCCAAGAACACCGGTTCGGTGCCGGGGCTCACATCGGCCTTTCTGGAGCAGTACTCGGTGTTGGTGATCGAGATGAAGCCAACCCGGAGATGACGATTGTCTGGCGAAGGCGGCGTTGATCGCGATTGCCACTCCCGCGACGGGCGAGGATATGATATACTATCTCCCATGAAAATTCTCGTAGTTGGAAGCGGTGGCCGCGAACATGCGATCGCCTGGCGTCTCGCCCAAGATGCGGCGGGCCATGAAATCTTCTGCGCACCGGGCAATGCAGGCACGTGTGCGCTCGCCACGAATCTTGCCATAGGAGCGGAGGATGTCCCCGCACTAGTGGACTGGGCGGCGGCGGAGAGACCGGATCTTGTCGTTGTCGGTCCAGAGGCGCCTCTATGCCTAGGGCTTGTCGACGCGTTGGCCGAGATCGGCATACGCGCATTCGGCCCCGTGAAGGCAGGCGCCCGCATGGAGGGCTCCAAGAGCTTTGCCAAGGAAGTGATGGCCGCCGCAGGTGTGCCAACCGGGCGGGCCGAATCATTTACCGATGCCGCAAGAGCCAAGGCCGCGCTTCCGGCATATGGCCTTCCAGTCGTGATCAAGGCCGATGGACTCGCCGCCGGCAAGGGAGTTGTCGTCGCGGAAACGACCGAGCAGGCCGAGGCGGCAATCGACGACATGCTCGTCGGCAACCGCTTCGGCTCCGCCGGTTCCGAGGTTCTTGTGGAGGAATTCCTTCACGGCGAAGAATGTTCCATTCTCGCGCTTGTTGATGGCGAAAACGCCGTTCTTCTGCCAAGTTCCCAGGACCACAAGCGCGTCTACGATGGCGACAAGGGCCCAAATACCGGTGGGATGGGAGCCTATTCCCCCGCGCCAGTCGTGACGGACGACATGCTTCCGCTCATAAAGGAAAAAATCATTCTGCCCGTTGTGCGCGAACTAAAGAAGCGCGGCATCGTCTATCGTGGAGTCCTCTATGCGGGTCTCATGGTAACGCCTCCCGGCGGCAAGACGGCTCTCAGCGGCTCTGCCGTGAACGTGGTGGAGTTCAATGCGCGTTTCGGCGACCCCGAGACCGAGGCCGTTCTGCCGCGCCTCGCCGGCGACTTCGCGGCTGCTCTTTGCCATGTCGCGGACGGTTGTCTCAAGGATTCCGATGTCGTGGTCAAGTCCGAGGCCGCCGCAACTGTGATAGTCGCTTCGGGCGGCTATCCCGGCTCTTACGAAAAGGGTAAGCCCGTGACGGGACTTTCGGAAGCCGCAGGCGTTCCAGGCGCAATGGTGTTCCATTGCGGAACGAAAATTTCATCCGATGGTTCAGTGCTCACGTCTGGCGGGCGCGTCTTCTCCGTGACTGGTCTAGGTTCCGACCTTCGTGCGGCAGTTGACACGGCGTATGCCGCTACGTCAAAGATATCCTTCGATAAATCCTTTTACCGCAAGGACATTGCCCACCGCGCCTTTTCACGGTGATCAACACCTCCCAACTCCCAACTCCCAACTCCCAACCACCAACTATCAACTACCAACTACCAACTATCAACTACCAACTACCAACTGAACTAACCATGGACAGCGATAAACCATTAGTCGGCATAGTGATGGGCAGCGACAGCGACTGGCCCCTTGTGAAGAAAGCCTGCGACACGCTCGACGGTTTCGGCGTTCCCTATGAGACGCGCGTGATAAGCGCTCACCGCACTCCCGATGTGGCGCTGGATTATTCGCGCGCCGCAGAGGGGCGCGGACTCAAAGTGATCATAGCTGCGGCGGGAGGCGCCGCACATCTAGGCGGCGTGCTGGCCGCAGGAACAATCCTGCCGGTAATCGGCATCCCCGTTGCCGGCGGCGCGCTGAACGGTCTTGATGCGCTGTATGCAACCGTGCAGATGCCTTCCGGAGTGCCGGTCGCCACGGTCGCATGCGGCAGCGCGGGGCCTGTGAATGCGGCGTTGCTCGCAGTGCAGATTCTCGGCACTTCCGATCCGGGGCTTCGCGAGAAGTTTCGCGTTCACAAGCGGACTCTTGCCGACAAGGTGGCCAAAGCCAATGCACGCATTCACGAAGAAGCGTGACTTTGTCGTGTGCCGGTTTTGGAGGGCGATGTTGCGATGCGACTGAGGGTTCTTGGAAGCGGAAGTCAGGGCAATTGTCTCGCTGTGCGGTCTGCCGCCGGCACGCTAGTGCTGGTTGATTGCGGGCTTTCCTGTCGCGAGATCGAAAGACGCGCCTATGCGTGCGGCTTCGATCCCGGCGATGCCGAGGCCGTTCTTTTCACGCATGACCATTCAGACCACATATCCGGACTTGCAACGTATCACAAACACAATCCAGCAGCCGCCCTCTTCGCCAATGGCGAGACCGCAGAGGCCATAACCGCGCGAACAGGAGTGGACGAAGGGTGGTTTGTGTTCGACAATGACGAGCCGTTCAATGTGCAGGGCTTCAGGATCACTCCATTCGCCCTTTCCCATGACGCCGCCAACCCTGTTGGATTTTTGATAGAAGACACGTCGACGCCACCAAAGGAATCGTTCGCCTCTTCAACCGATTCGGCTGCGTTGTTCATCGCTACGGACACAGGCAGAGTCACAGAACCCATGCGCCGGGCGTTTGCCTCGGCGGACTGTGCCATTCTCGAGTCCAACTACGATCCTGTTCTCCTGGAAACCTCCGATCGCGCTTGGTCGTTGAAGCGTCGAATCTCCTCCGACAGCGGACATCTCTCAAACGAAGAGGCGGCCGATTTCCTTCGGAGCGCGAACCCAATGCGCCTGAAGACGCTTATCCTTGCCCATATATCCCGGCAGTGCAACGCCCCCGACATAGCGCTTTCATGCATGAAGGAGTCGTTGGTCGAATGTGGTCGTTCTGATGTTGCCCTTTCCGCAGTTGCACAAGACGAGCCGTCCACTTTGTTTGAGTTTTGAATCTGTCGGAATTTCCGTGACCTTGGGGGGCAAAACAATTTTTTTTTGGGGGTTGCCAACGAGCACAAGAAAGCGTAAAATATTGAGCCGACGGTTCACTATGCCCGTTAAGATATTATAATCACATGATTGCAATTGCTAGATTCGCGATTCTCGCATCGTTCGCACTTCTATTCTCGGGGTGCGGGACGGTGTCCAATTTGATTTTTGGCGATGAGCGGAGAAATAAAGTCGACACGGAAGTGCTGGCCACATATTTCGATGGGCCTAAAGTGCGTCCCGGAGTTGCGCTTGGCATATCTGTAACTGCGGCCGGCCAGCCTGGGCAGCAGGCCAAGCAGTATTTTGTCGATGCCGAAGGTTATATAACCATGGAGCTAGTGGGGCAGATCAAGTGTGATGGTTTGACTTTGGTTGAATTGCAGCAGAAAGTCGCGGAGGCCTACAAGGAGTATTTCCTTGAACCGCGAGTCAATGCCACCTTCATTTATCAGGCCGGCGCGAACATGGTTTCTCCATGGGGAACGGTGACGGTGCTAGGAGAGGTAGGCAAGCCGGGACCTGTGGATGTCCCTTCGACCATGGATTTGCGCGTGACACGTGCGTTGCAGCTTGCAGGAGGCGTGACGGCAATCGCCGACAAGCGCGGGGTGAAGGTTACTCGTTGTGACAAGCAGGGGAAGCAAACGGTAACTTATGTTGATTTGATCGAGATTGGCGAGAAAGGTCGTCCCGACAAAGATATCATTCTCAAGGCGGGGGATGTCGTGTGGGTGCCGATGTCCTGGTATTGATTCAAGAAATGTTAAAAATGGAGGTAACTATGAAAAAAATGATGGCGATGATGCTGTTGGCCACAACCGTGTTTACGTCTGTAGCTGAGATGGCTCGCAGTGAATGGCAGGGAAAAGTCGGTGCGTGTGCGCAGAACCCTGCACTGTTGCAACAGACCATAGGTCAATTGTCGGCTGCGGATCAGTTGGCATTTCTTGGCCAGGTAAATCAGGCAATATCGGCGATGCCCGGTTCCAAGGACCAGAAGGCGGCGGCTTTCTATGCAGCCAACAAGGCCGCGGTCGTTGGTGCTACGCGCGAAAACCGTACTGCGGTTCTGGCAGAGGTGTTTGCCACGGTGCCTGTTGAGGTTTTGACGATCATCAACGAGCGCTTCGCGGAAGAACTGCTTAATAGGAAGGACTCGCCGTCTGTCACCGACAATCGGTTCATTGAGATCAGCACAAATGTCATGGCGGCAGTTGATCAGCGCGTCAGTTCTGTCGAGAATGGCGGCGCGCGCGCGGCATTTGCGGCAATGATGCTAGTTCGCGCTTCGGGCGGGTCGCCTGAGGGACTTGCGAATACGCTTGCGGATATGATATCTGATTCGACGGCCAGCCAAGAAGCCAAGTCCACATGGTTGCCTGCGGCGCTTTCTGGCGATACGCCTTCCTACGACCAGATTCTCGGTTCCACGCAGTCGGGAGAAGAGCCCAACAAGAATAACATCACCCCTTCAACAACCGGAGCCACTCCCGTTCTGACGGATCTTTCTTCGGATACGAAGAAGGACGATTCGTCTGGCACGGGCACGCCCACATCGGCACCTACGGCTGCGCCTGCTACGGCACCTGCGGCAACGCCGACCACAGCGCCTACGGCAGAGACCGCTTCCACAGGATCTGACGATGCTGGCGGTAAAACGGGGGATGATTTCCAGGGCGGCATATTCGATCCTAACGGCGATACTGTTCCTGGTGCCGTGAATCCAAGTGCGTCCACGGGAAATCCTGCGATGGATCCGTCCGGCATCTCTGGTACTGGATCAAATGGAGAGGGAGTTCCGGTTCCCACGCCGCGCGAGACGATTTTGAGCCCGACGATCGTAGATCCTGTTACAGGCGAGGTCGTTCCCAATCCATACTACAATAAAAAGCATGGTGATGGCACTCCTAAGGAACCCGAGCCTACGCCCACACCTCCTATCCCCCCATATCTTGGTCAGGGAATCTAATCACTCTAGGGCTATATGAAAAGGAGCATACACATGAACTTCTCATTGAAAACAACCTTTGCGGCAGTTGCCGCTTTTCAGGCGGTTGCTCTCTTCGCGGCAGGCGGAAGTGAAGCTGAAAAGCCGGAAGGTTTTCGCTTCTTCAACAACCATCTCGTAGTGAAGCCATACGTTTCGCTGTCCTATACTTACGACTCCAATGTTGACTCGACGAAGCATGCGTCAGACGACAGCATATTCCTCGTAAGCCCGGCAATGGACTTTGAGTGGCGTAGCGACACGTGGATGCTCACTGGTTCTGTCTGGTATCGTTACAACTACTATTGCGAGTACAATGACGATATGGGCGAGAACAGCTACGGCGAGCACCTCGTCTACAAGTGGACGACATCCAAGCCTGGTGAAAAGGGATGGAGCCTGTTGTTGAAGGAACGGTATGCGTATACGTCGCAATCCGATGACCTCACCGACGGCGGCCGCGGCGTGTGGCGCGATCGCGAGACGTTTACGGCCAATGGCGCGCTTGAGCGTCGTTTCACCGATCGTCTGCATGCGGACATTTCAGGCATGTACAACTATATTGACTACGTGAACGATTCCAAGAAGTATGCGCCTCTGTACGGTTGGTCGCAGTATTCAGTTGGCTTGGAGGCAGGCTATGCCGCTTCTAAATGGACGGATCTTCTTGTGGCAGGAGGATATAGCCATTTCCATCAGCACGGCGGCCATGGATACAGAAACTACAAAACGAGTTCTGAATCCTATACGGTCATGGGCGGTTTTGGCACCTACGCAACGGAGAAGATACAGTATCGCCTTCTCGGTGGTGTTTCCTGGTTGAGCTATGGTGGGCATAATGGTTCTGATAGCGGTTGGACGTATCAGCTCTCCGGCAATTGGCGTATTACCCGTCAGTGGCAGATCTCGGCGCTCGGTGCAAGCTACTACCAGCCAAGCGAGCGTAATCTGGGATCGGCCGTCAAGGTGTCCACGCTCTCAGGAGGCGTTTCGTACTTGACGCTTGGCGACAAGCTGACGCTTACTGCGAACATCGCATTCCGTTACGAGGAGAATGTTTATCACGATCGCTACCTCGGCTACAATAGCGATTATGACACCCGCTTCTTCTCTGCGCGTCTAGGCGCGACATACACGTTGAATCGCTGGATGTCGTTCTTCGGCAATATGTCGTGGGAAGAAGAGTGGAACAGCAAGCATGATGCCTATGAGTATGATCGCTTCCGCGGCACGTTGGGCGTTCGGTTCCACTACTAATGCATAGTTTCCGCAATAGACGGCAAGGCGGATGATTCAAAAAGCGATTACAAAATACGGGCTGGCATTTCATCTTGCCGTGCTCGCGGTGTTGCCGTCCGTTCTGGCGCCGTTCGTTCCCGATCATGCGTTGGGGCGGACGGTGCTGTGGTTTTCCGTAATTGGAGCGCTGTGGATATTCATCGAGCCTTCGATGCGCCAGGGGGAACATCTTTCGCAGGCGCGCGCGCGCGTGTGTAGTTCTTTCTTCCGGGATCCCATCGTGTGGTTCTTTGTCATATTCGTAGTTCTCACCGCAATCAGATGGCTGAATACCGGCATTGAGATGGTATATGATTCCGAAAAGGTTTCATGGTCTGTGGCAGAGCCGAGCTGGTCGATATTTCCGGCATCGGTTGGAGCCGCTGGTTTTTTGCCCTTTACGGTTGCCGTTGCCGCTACTGTGGTTGTGGTCGGGTTGCGCCATGCAGTAGGGCTTGCGGCGCGCGTTTCCTTTGGACTTACTTCTGCATTTATAGCGGGCATTGGCGGTTGGGTCGCCGCCGGTGCGGCCTGCTTGGGCATTGCGCCTTTTGTCACAGACGCCGCGGCGGGATTTGGTGTTGTTCGTGAACCGTTGATGGGTGCTTTGTGGGGTGTCTGGTTGATGGTGGGCTTGTGCGCCGGAGCACAGGCCGAAGCAAGAGCATGGAAACGCGGACGGTTGGTGTTCAGCCTTGCTATTGGGGGCAATGTCATTGGAATTCTCTTCTTTTCTCCGCCCCTTGTGTCGGCGGCCTATTTCATCCTTGCGCTTTTGTTCATCGTCTACTCATGGGTTTGGTTGGGACGCGCCTCATCAAAAGGAGCTGTGGCGCGCAATGTCGTGTTTGCATTGTTGGGCATATCCATGGTGGTACTGTTTTTCATGGCACTAGCTCCCAGTCAGGTCAAGAAGGCAAAATCATCCGGTCTCGATCCTGAAGTCGCATGGCGCGGCGAAGAACATGAGGCGGATGCTGCATTGTCCGGCATGGCAAAGCGGATGTGGCTGCTGGAGCCATGGTGTGGAGTCGGCCTAGGAGCTTTTCGCCTCAATGCTCCATTCGTTGCGCAAAGCGAGGATTGGGAGGTCGTGCCGCCGAATCCCGTACGTGCAATCAATGGCTACTGGACACTTCTCGCGGAACGTGGGAACGTGATGTGCGGCCTCTTGGCCATGGGCATTGGTCTTATGTTTTGGTCATGGGCAAGTCGCTGTTTTGAAGCTTTTATGAGCCTGCACAAAGACGTAGAGTCTGACGTGTTCCCTTTTTCGTGCCCTCCTGTTGTTTGGGCTCCTTTGATTTTCATTCCGCTTTTAGCGGTTGAGGGGGTATTTGCCCCTGTTTTCTCAGTGAGGACGATTCTCCTCGCGGTGGTGGCAGCGCTTGCGCTTGCGACCTCATCCTTCCCTCGGCGCACATCCGCCGGCAAACAGAAAGAGGACAATTGATGGCATCAGATAGCACTTATGGCCAGAAGCCCATTTATTATGGTTCTTCTAAGCAGCAGCCCATTTATTACGGTGGAACGCAGAAGCCGACTTATTACGGCGCTACGCCTTATTATGGCAGCGGTGCATACGGCGGCGGTTATTACTATGGCAATAGTGGGGGAGCCGCCCAAGATGCAGACTCGCTCGTTGGAACGATCACGCTCTCTCGCGTGCTTCGTGTCGTCTCCCAGAGATGGATTTCCGTATTCGTGTTCCTGCTGATCGGTTTAGTCGCCGCCTTTGCCGTATACAGAATCTCCCCGACCATATACGAGGCAAAGTCGGAGTTCACTTTGGACATGCGTCGCACGCAGTCTTCTGGCGCTGGCCTAGGACAGATGGGAGAGCCTGATTACGGCAGTTCCTACGAAGAGATATTCAACACGCGCCTGTCGGACTGGAGGTCGGACAAGATCGTCGCCAAAATCATCCAGCAGTATCGCGCAAACTATCCTGCCTCCACGGTCACAGACGCTGAATTGATAGAGACTCTTGGCGAATCTACGCTAGAGCTCGTTCGTCACTCGCGCCTCATAACGATAGCCGTCCGTTCGCGCACACCAGCCCTTGCGGCGGCCTTGGCCAACGCATATGCCGAGGCCATCGAGTCCTTTACCGATGACGAGAACAAGCTTCGCTGCGACAAAGCCGTTGCGCAAATCCACGACAGCGTGGAGAAACAGCGCCGGGCGGACGAGAAGGTCAGCAAGCAGCTACTCGACTTCCGCACTGCGAACAAGATCGACAACATGAACTCGGAGCGCGACATAATCCAGCAGTCGCTCCAGAAGACGACGGCCGATCTGCTTGCGCTCCAGAGCGAGATCACCGCTGCCACCGAATGGGAGAAGGTGCTTGAGTCGGCCCAAGAAACTCCTGAGAACTTCGGCGCGCTCCCGACGGCCGTGCCACGCTCATCCGAGATCGGCGAATCTTACACGCGCCTCCAGACGGCCAACATGGAATTGACCGCGCTGCTCGCCAAGTTCACCAAGAGTCACCCAGAGGTTCGCGCGAAGGGCAAGGAGGTGGAGACTCTCAAACAGCAGTTTGTCGATGCCGTTTCCCGTGCTCTTGCCACCGCCCACGGAAATCTCGCCGCGTACAAGAATCAGCACAAGGTCTTTCAGAGCCGCAACGACAAGCTGCGGGCGGATCTGGCGGCCATAGAGCAGAAAATAGTGACGGCGGATGCAGGGCTCAAACTCCTTGAACAGGAGAAACAAGTTTCGAGTACGCTATACACAGACCTTCTGCAGAAGGAGAACGAAGCGCGCATCGTCGCCGAGCAGAACAATGAAATCGTTCGTGTCGGCCGCCCGGCCATAGCCCCGACGAAGCCGGTCTTGCCCAATCCTGTGATTATCTTCGCGGGCGGCAGTGTGCTCGCGCTCATTCTCGGCCTTTTGTTCGTGCTGGTGCTGGATCATCTTGAGGATACGATCGTTTCGCTTTCTGACATTGAGGGCCGTCTCGGCCTCAAGGTACTGGCCGTCCTCCCGCACGTGCGCCGCAAGAAGCGCGAACAAGTCGCAAAGTTCATTTCGGACAACAAGTACTCCGCGTTCGCCGAAGCCATGGCTGGCTTGCGGAACATGCTTGATTCGCCGCGCTATCAGGCGATCAGCCATGCTGTGCTTTTAATGTCCACTCAGCCCGGAGAGGGCAAAACCATCACATCCTGTTCGCTCTCCATCTCTTCCGCGCAGGCCGGCAAGCGCACATTGCTTGTGGATTTCGACCTTCGCCGTCCGCGTCTTGGACGTGTCTGGGGCATAAAGGTGGACCATGACCACTCGTTCTCCCACTATCTGGCGTCGAAGGCCGGGATGGATTTCGGCAAACTCGTGCTTGAGAGTGGGGTGGACAATCTTCACGTCATAGCTTCGCTACCCCCGGACAACGTGAATCCCGCTTCCATCATGGGGTCTTCCATGATTCCGGAATTCTTCAAATGGGCACGCGCGAATTATGATCGAGTGGTCATCGACTCGCCGCCGTACGGAATTGTCGGCGACGTCATGACGCTTGCATCATTGGTGGATTCCGTCATGATCATGTGCTGCCCCGACCGTACCCACTTCAAGCCCATTCAGCATGCATCGCGAGTGTTGGCGGAATCTGGCGCCACGGTCATCGGCATAATAGTCAACGATGTGGAAATGGGCGGCAGCGGCTCGGCGTTTACGCCGGCCGGTCACGGCTATGGGTACTATGGCGGCGGTTATGGATACCGCGCATACGGCGCATACAATCCGTATACGCCGTATTCCTCGCTTACCGCCAAGAAGAAATCCGAAAAAGCGGGCGAAGCCCCCGCCCCCGGAGACGCCGAAGCCGCGCCGGCGGCAGGAGATGCAAAACAGGCGGCAAGCCCCGATGCCGATGCGAACCGCAAGCCGACACCCTCGGACAAGAAGCCGACTTCCGCCCGTCCCGATTACACCGACGAAGAATAGGATTTGTCATGAAAAGCAAGCGCTGCATAGTTACAGGCGGTGCGGGGTTTATCGGCTCCGCCCTGGTTCGGCGTCTAGTTCGCGAAGGCGCGCGTGTTCTAGTGGTCGATAAACTCACGTACGCAGGCAATCTTGCATCCCTTCGTGAAGTCGGACTTGACCCCGAAGCGCCGCCCTCCGGACCTTCGTCGTCCGCACAGGCATCATTCCTCAATGCGGATATCTGCGACACTCCGGCAATGGATCGCGCCTTCACGGAATTCCGTCCGCACACGATCTTCCATCTTGCTGCCGAATCGCATGTCGACCGGTCCATTGATGGCCCCGGCGAGTTCATCCGCACAAATGTACTTGGCACGGCATCGCTTCTGCAGGCGGCGCTGAAATACTGGCGTGGGCTTCCGGAGGAATCGTCTTCAGGAACTCCATGCCCCGATCCCGCCAAGCAGTCTTTCCGCTTCCAGCACATCTCCACCGATGAAGTCTATGGTTCACTTGGCTCAGAGGGGTACTTCACGGAAAAGACGCCCTATTCCCCGCATTCGCCATACTCGGCATCAAAGGCGTCAAGCGACCATCTTGTGCGAGCATGGCATGATACGTACGGGTTGCCCACGCTCATCACCAACTGTTCCAACAACTACGGTCCATACCATTTCCCGGAAAAGCTGATTCCTCTCGTTATTTTGAATGCGCTTGACGGCAAGCCGCTTCCGGTGTACGGAACAGGTGCGAACGTCCGCGATTGGCTTCACGTTGACGACCATGTCGCGGCGCTGTGCCTGGTGAACGAGAAGGGCGTCCCGGGCGAGACCTACAATGTCGGCGGACATAATGAGCGGACGAATCTGGAGGTTGTCAAGGCCGTCTGTCACGCGCTTGACGAGCTAAAGCCGCGTGCCGACGGATCAAAATACGAGTCGCTCATAACTTTCGTCGCAGATCGTCCCGGACATGATCTCCGGTATGCCATCGACCCTTCGAAACTCGTTGGCGAATTGGGCTGGAAACCTGCCCACACTTTCGACGAGGGACTGCGGGAGACCGTGCGCTGGTATCTTGAGAATGAGTGGTGGTGGGGCCCCATCCATGCGCAGAAGTACGCCGGAGAGCGGCTGGGGAAGGTCTGATAGCCTATGGTTCTTCGCCTTGCAAGAGCAGCCGGTCCCCTGAATGCGACTGTGGCGATGCCGGGCGACAAGTCTCTCGCGCATCGCGCGGCGCTCTTCGCCGCCCTTGCCGAGGGCGAATCCGAAGTCTCCAATTTCCCCGATTCCGGCGTGACGCGCGCCATGCGCGGCGCACTTGAGTCGTTGGGCGTGCGCTCTTCTCTGGAAGATGGCGTTCTGCGGATCAAAGGCAACGGCTTCAGGCCATTCCCAAATGCAAATGCCGTTGCGTATTGCGGAAATTCGGCCACCACCATGCGTCTTCTGGCGGGCGCGGTTGCTGGAACTGGTTCGTCGGCCGTTCTCGACGGCAGCGAGGGGCTGCGCCGCCGCCCCATGGATCGCATCGCCGACCCGTTGCGCGAAATGGGCGCTTCGATTGAAACCACCGACGGTAAAGCCCCCGTCCGCATATCGCCGTCAAAGTTGAATCGCGTCAGCTACCGTCTCCCTGTGGCCTCTGCGCAGGTGCTTAGCTGCCTCCAGATCGCCGCGCTTGGTGCCGACGGCGAATCCCGCTTCACCGTTCCCGGCCCCGTGCGCGACCATACCGTTAGAATGCTGCGCGCAATGGGGGCGGACATCTCAGGCGATGAAACCGCGTCGACAGTCAGTCCAACAACCGCTTCCCTCAAGCCTCTGCGCGGAACGTTGCCCGGCGACGCATCTTCCGCAGCTTTCATTTTCGCCGCCGCCGCGATCGTCCCGGAAAGCCGCGTCACCGTCAAGGGGGTGGGCGTGAATCCTACACGCACGGGTTTTCTCGACATAGTCGAACGTATGGGGGCGAAGGTTTTCTGCGACAATGAACGGGAGGAAATGGGCGAACCTGTCGCCGACGTCACCCTGGAGGCCGCTCCGCTCAAGGGCGTTGAAATCTCCGGCGATCTCGTGGTGCGCGCAATCGACGAATTTCCCGCACTCGCGGCGGTGGCGGCGTTTGCCGACGGCCAGACGATCGTCCATGATGCCAAGGAGCTGCGATACAAGGAGACGGACCGCATCGCCGCCATCGTTCGCCAGTTTGCCGCTCTCGGAGTGGATGCCGAAGAATTCCCCGATGGATTCCGGATCTGCGGCGGCACGCTTGTGGGCGGCACCGCCGCCGCACATGGCGATCATCGTCTTGCGATGTCTCTTGCATTGGCCGGCCTTCGCGCCGATGTCGCCGTGGAGGGCGCAGAGATATTGGACGAATCCTTTCCCGGTTTTGCGGATATGATCGATGGTCTGCGCATGGGTGCAGGTTGATCATGTCGCATGTCTAAGTCAATGGTGGCGTGGCGTTATGAAGAAGATCTTGTATTTGCACGGATTTGGCTCTTCGGGGGCCAGTGGCACAGTTGAACTTCTGCGCAAAGTGTTTTGGGAAACCGATCCTGCACACCGCGCTGCAGTCGTCGCGCCGGATATTCCCGTAGATCCTGTCGAGGCGCTTCCATTGCTCAAGTCAATGGTCGAAGCCGAACGCCCCTCGCTGATAATCGGCACCTCCATGGGCGGCGAATACGCCCATCAGCTGCGAGGCGTAGTGCGCGTATGCGTGAATCCATCATTTTGGCTCTCGAAGAAGTACGACATTCTGCATGTCGGCAAGCACAAGTGGCTCAACAAGCGCAAAAACGGCGAACTGGAATTCCATGTCACGAAGGAGACGATAGAGCACTTTCAGGAGATGGAGGCGCATCAGTTTGACGACATTCCTGACGAGGATCGCTACCTCTGCCATGGGCTCTTCGGAGAGGAGGATGACCTTTGCCCCGAAGGGCGCCCGCTTTTTGAGGAACATTACCCCGGCATGTCGCATCTGTTTCCCGGAGGGCACAGGATGAACGATGCAATTGTGAAGAATACGCTCCTTCCATACATTCGTTCGCTTCATGTCTTGTGAATCACCGTTTGATGTTTAGCCGTCATGATGAGATTTGCGACATTGCTTGTCATTGCCATCGCCGCCGCCGGTTGTTCGACGACTTGCGTGGTGCGCGACGAGCCGCTGCGCATCTCCGTCGCGCCGGGCACGGAAATCGACGCTGCCCCCATCGCCGAGGCTCTATTGGCACATGAGAGAGGTGTCTCCGCCGAGGCGCTTGATGTGACTTGGAAAGACAATGCATTCACCGCCGAGGCAGTGGTGAAGGGCGATGGAGAAAGACTATCGCTCGTGCTCCTTGCCCCGCAGATGCGCCTTGCCACTCTCACGCTTGAGAAACCTCATAGAATCGTCTGGGAACGCCACCGTCGCGTCCCGTCCGCACTGGAGCCGGAATATGCGCTTGCGGAGGCTGCGTTCGTCCGGCTTCCCGCGAAGAAACTGTCCGATGCCCTTGGAAAGAATTTCACGGTCGAGGATGACGGCAAACGTCGCGTAATCTTGCATGGCGGCCGTGAGATACGTACGCTGGAACGTCGCGAAGGCGGCGAATTGTTTTTTGTGAACAAGCCGGCGGAGTATTCGTGTCGCATTATTCCCATGGAGGCGCTGCAATGATATCAGTACGGGGATTCAAGGTCGAGGCTGCCTTTGGCTGTGTGCCCAGGCGAGTCGTTTCCAACATGGATGTCTGTTCTGCATTGGCAGGGCGCGAGAAGGCAAGCGCGCTTGTCAAGACAACAGGCTTCGCCGAGCGACGGGTGGCCAAGGATGGCGAAACGGTCGAGAATTACATGATGTCTGCCGCCCGTGCTGCAATGGATGGCTTGGAGAAGGACGGCATAGGCGCCGTGGTAGCCGTGACGTTCTCTGCGCCAAGGCGTTTCCCCGCAGTGTCCGTTCGCATCGCCGCCGAGCTCGGTCTGCCGCGCTCCATTGCCGCGTTTGACGTGTCGATGGCATGTAGCGGCTATCCATATGGACTGCTTGCGGCCGCACAGTTGGCCGTCGCGATGCGCCGCAAGGTGCTTCTTCTCGACGGTGATGTGCAAAGTGCGTTCGTCGACACTTCAGACGTCAATACTGTTGCCGTGATGGGAGATGCGGCGACTGCGACAATTGTCGCCCCATGCGAGAGTGCCGCGGAAGCGTGCTTCGATTTTCTTTCGGATGGTTTTCGCGGCGATGCTCTCATGTGCGGTGCGCATGGTCCGGTGAAGATGGATGGCTTTGGTGTCTTCAGGTTCGTGGCCGCCGATGTTTCGGCATTCCTCAAGGATTTTCTCGCTGCTGTCGGCGAGGCGCCCGGTTTCTTCGTTCCCCATGCCGCGAACATGTACATGGTGCGGCAACTTGCCGCTTCGCTTGGTCTTGAGGATCGTCTGGTGTCGTCGGGCATTCGCTATGCAAATACGGGGTCGTGTTCGATACCGCTTGCATTGGCGTCCGTTCCGGTTGCGGGTCGCGCTCTTTTGGCCGGCTTCGGCGCCGGACTCTCTGCGGCTGCGGCGCTTGTTGACATGCCGCCGGATCTCCGCCGCGGGGTGGTTGAGATATAGTGATCCAACAGATCAGATGCGTATGCGGAGATAATGGCGTGAGGTTTCTAGTTGGATGCGACGAGATTCAGACCGAGGATTTGAACGACGGGCAGACATATTGCGGCATCAAGGCCGTAAATCCCTTCAAGTAGCGGCCTTGTGCAATCGCAGAAAATTCTGCACGGCCACGCGGGGCGAGAATGTGGTATAATAACATGCGAACGCTTACGGTAAATTGCGCTTGTGCGCTCGAACAAGGAGAAAACCATGCAAAGAAAAGTAATTGAGAAGATCGCCGAAGAGGCGAAGGCCGGCTTTACGCTCGTCGAACTGCTCGTGGTGGTGGCCATCATCGGCATTCTCGGCGCCGTCGCCGTTCAGAACGTCACGCAGCACATAGCGAAGACGCGTATTGTCGCAACACAGGAAGCCATCGCCACCATCGGTCAGGCGCTTACCACCTATTCGCTCGACCACAACGGCAAGTTCCCGGACCAGCTCGCCACCCTGACCGAGGGCGATGACGACAATCCGCCCGCAATCGAGGGCGGTGTCGATGCTCTCAATGACGCCTGGGCCAACCCGATCCAGTACGAAAAGCGCGGCAAGCGCTTCAAACTCACCTCTGCCGGCCCTGACGGCGAGTTCGGAACAGAAGACGACATCACCAACATCGCCGACAAGAAGTAGCGGTAATGGAGCGGCGTGGTTTCACGCTGATCGAGCTTCTGGTGATCGTGGCGATCATCGGAATCATGCTCGGTTCAGCGATCATGAGCGTGGGCAGCGGCTCTGCCTCGGCTCAGATGAAGAGCGCCACGCGCCGCGTTCTGCAGCTTTCGCGCCAGGCACGCACGATGGCGCTTCTGCGCCAGCAAGCCGCCGTAATCACGTATGAGGAGATATACGATGGCCAGACTTTGGTTGGCGGTAAGGTGACGATAGAGTCCAAAGGCGAGGCTGCCGCGTCTCGCTCGTCGTCTGGCGGGCAGCCGCTCACGCTCTCAGGCGAAATACCAGAGGAGAACGGCGAGCCCATCGTCACGTCGGAATCCGATGCGAACTCCATCTCCAAGGAACAGGAGCTGATGGAGAAGATAGTGGACGATCCGCAGGATTATGCCCCCGACAAAGTCGACGCATCAGATTGGGATCCGGATTCGCCGCGTTCATTTCGCGGCATTCACCTTAAAGTGGAGCTTCTTGACGATGAAGGAACCGCTTTCGGCGAACGCAAGTCGCGCATATCCGTCTTCAGCAACGTCGATTTCCTCCGCCGGCAATCGCAGGCAGCCGAGGCGGCGCGTGCGTCCAAATCCGAAAAGGAAGAAGACGTGCAGTCTAACGACGAGAAGAACACGCCTTCTGTGGCAGCCCAGGAGCCTGTGTCAATCGTATATGAGGCGAACGGCCGTTGCCAACCACATCGCATCAAAGTGTGGAAGGACGGCACCGACGAGGATTCGGGGCTGACGGTCACCGTGGACCGTTTCGGCAAGACGAAGGTGGAGGATGAAAGGTGAAGGTTAAAAAGGGTTTCACCCTTATCGAGGTTTTGATCGCCTCCATTCTTCTCTCGGTCGGACTGCTCACGGTTTTGGCGAGCATGCAACAGAGCCAGAAGATGATGCTCGCCTCCAAACGATACGAACTATGCCAGAAGGTACTTGGCTGGGGCGAAATGCTGTACCCTATTCCAGACCCCGCCGATGTCACAGACGATCCTCTCAAGAACGAACGGCTCAACATAAACGAAACGCGGGCGTCCGAACTTGCGGACGATCTTGAGATTGAACTTACGCGCCGTCAAGAGCAGGACCTGGAGGGATATACGTTTGAGAGAGTCGTCGATGACATAGATGACGAGGAACTCCAACGACTCGACGGCATATACACCATACGCACAATCGTCCGCTGGGGCGGCAACCGCCGCGGCGGCAAACGCGACGAAGAAGTCGTGATTCGCTTCTGGAGGAAGAAATGAAGCGCGGCTTCACGATGATAGAGCTGATGATGGCCGTCATGATCATGTCCGTGATGATGGTGATCACCTTCTTCACGTTCAACACGGTCGTGCGCAACTGGCAGAAGTCGATGGAACTCGTCGACAAAATACAATACGCGGACTACGCATTGACCCAAGTCGTGTCCGGCTTGAGGTCGGCATACTATCCGACAGACGGCAAGCAAAGCGAAGACTTTGGCTTCCAGCTTTACGACAACGGCGACAAGGAGGATGCCGCCGACACCATCGTCTGGACAAAGCTCGGCACGGCGATAGTCGGCAATTCGTCCACGCTTTCTGAAACCCCTCACCGCGTGAAACTATACATAGAAAAGGAGACGCGCGATTCGCCTGGCGGGTTGATGGTGCAGGCAACGCCCGATCTTCTCACGGACGAGCAGAAAGAAGACATGCAGGACGAGAAAATTTTCGAGCCGTATCTGCTAGTCCAGGGCGTACGCGGGTTCAATTGCCGGGTCGCCGACAAAGACAAGCCTTTCAATGAAGACGGATCCTGGAACTGGCAGGACGAGTGGAACACTTCGAATTGTCTTCCTCGTGCGGTGGAGCTTACCTTCTATCTCGATCCCGTGGAGGAGCGCGGCGAATCCGAGTCGGTCCTTCGCGTTGTGGAAATCCCCCTATGGGACATTTCGCAGAATCCGATCACGGCGACATCTGAAGACAAGGCAGCTGAAGAGGCCGCAGGCGCCAGAAACCGTAGGGGTGGCGGAAAAGGTAGTTCAAGCGAAAGCGATTCGCGCGGGGTAGGCCAGGGCGGCGGCGGTAGGAGGCCAGGACCAGGCGGCAGGATGCCAGGACCGGGCGGCGGAATGCCGGGACCGGGCGGCGGAATGCCGGGAGGTCCACGATGAAGCGCGGTTCTGCACTTGTAATGGCGATTTGGATAATCGCGGTCCTGTCGTTGCTCGTTCTCAATTTCGCGACGGAGGCCCACCTTCAGACAAGCGTCAATCTCTTCATGCGCGAACGCATTCGCGTGGCGCACTTGACGGACGCGGGCATTGCCATCGCCGAATCCGTGATTTTGAATTTCCCGGAAGTTCAGGAGGCCGCGGACGACGAAAGCGAGAAAGACCTTGAGAAGCTGATGGAAGACGACCGTTGGATCCTTGAGAAGCGCGACCTAAAGCGCGGAAGCAAGACCACGATAGGGCCGATAGTCGTGGACAAGGAGAACCCGGCTGGCGGTACTGTCACTATTGAGATCGAGTCGATAGGAGGCGGCGACAACGGCGGCGCGAAGATAAACATAAACACTTTGTTCAAAGGTGAGGGCGGCCATCCGCACTACGCCGAATTATGGGAGGGAATCCTGTCATGGGCCGGCGTTCCCGAGGAGCCTCCCGAACTTCGCGAAGAACTCATCGAATGCTGGAACGACTGGCGGGATTCCGATACCGTGAAGACTGGCGACAATGGAGCCGAGGCTGATTGGTATGAGCAGGATCAGGAGGAGCACGAAGTCGCCGATGAGCAGAAGTATGTGCCGCGAAACGGCGAGATACCCGACATCAAAGAGCTTGCCAAGGTCAAGGGATTCTACAAATACACGAAGAAGGAGGAACTCATTTCCCCGTTGCTCGTAGGCGGCAAATGGGATCCGGACGACGACGATTCGCCGGAGGTCAGGAGCATACTCGACATTCTTGGCACCATGGGCGGACAGAAGATAAATGTGAATCTCGCGTCGCGGGATGTCCTCTCCGTGATCCCCGGCATCGGCATCGATTCCAACGGCGATGAGATGGACGAAGACGTAGTGGGGGCCATTCTCGAGGCGCGCGACACGACGCCTCCAGAAGGAGAGAAGTTCGTGAATGATGACGATTACGGCCCTTTCAAGGACTGGAACGACCTTCTCAATCGTGTACCGGAGATTGGCAACGAGGCGAACGAGTACATCAGCTTCACGAATGATTCGAAAGACGGCGCGCAGTTCAAGCTCACGATCATCGGCACGTCGTCTGGGCTTACCCATTCCATCCAGGCAATCGTGTATGTGAAGGACAAGAAGCTTCATTTCATCCGTTGGCAGGAAGATCCTTGATCGTGATTGACTCTGTCGCGCAGGTTGTTGTATAATCTTGTGCCTTTTGGAAATTCAGAGAGACATGGAGGTCACAAATGAAAAGACGAGAATTCTTGATGATGGGCGCAGCTGCGGCTTTGGCGGGATGCGCCACTAGCGAATCGCCCACGGCGCGCAACTACATGGGGCCGGGGGGCGGCGGCGTGTCTGGTGGCGATCCGCGCATCCGCGGCCCGTTCCCCATACTTTCAACGCCGTTCAACGAGGATGGAAGCGTTGACTGGGAGTCGCTTGCGAGGGGTTGTGTCTTCACCGCGAACGGTGGATGCCCCGGCGTGATCTGGTGCCAGTCCAACGATGCCGTGGACCTTCTCACCTTCGAGGAGAAATGCAAGGGGTATGAGACGTGCGCAAAGGCGCTGGAGGGACGCGATGACTGCACTTGCTGCCTAGGCTGCAATGGGCCGACGTGGGAGACCGCAGTGCGCGAAGTGCGCGCTGTTGAGGAGGTCGCCGCACGTCATCCGAAGACGAACGTCGCGATCATATCGCGTCCGCCGGATAAAGGCAAGACGCAGGAGGACTTGAAGCGCTACTACGAAGAGATCGCGAAGGTCGCGAAACGTCCGGTCATAATTCAGACGGCCGTCAATAAGACGTGTCCCGCTCCAGAGGTCAAGCTGCTGATTGACCTTGCGCGCCGTTATCCGAGAATCTACGGCTACGTCAAGGAGGAGTCTGGCGGGGCCAAGGCGAACGAGCGCATGATAGAGGAAAACGCCGCGAAGCCGATCATGCACACCGTCTTCAGCGCATGGGGCGGATGGCAGTGGCTCTACCAGGCTCGTCGTTGCGGATCCGAGGGCCTCATAACGGAACGCTGCGCCTATGCGCCGCTTCTTGCATATATCTGGAAGCGCATGGAGGACGGCGACTCAGACGGAACGCTCACGCAGGCCTACGCTCTTCTGCGCTTGCTGATAGACCAGCGCAATATGCCCGGCGGCCTTCGCGGCTATTCCCTCTATTATCTCCAGCGTCAGGGCGTGTTCCGCACGACCGTATCGCGTGAATATCTCAAGGCGGAGAAGCAGGAGCAGGGGACGGTAGCAGTGGGCGACAACAAGAAATGGAAACTCTCGACGGTCAAGCTTACCGATCTTCAGAGAGCCGAACTCGACAAGTGCTACGACGACATGCTCCGCTTCGTCAATCGCTGATCTCCCAGATTCCCAACTTGTCAAGCTCCAACATTCCAAACTTCAAACTTCAAGATCTAAACTCTAAGCTAAAACGATGCGCATAGTCTTCATGGGATCTTCCGCAGCGTCGGCAACGTGCCTGCGCGCAATTCTCCGCCTGCCGGGACTGCAGGTGGTCGGTGTCGTTACGCAGCCGGACAGGCCGGCTGGCCGCGGCAAGATGCTAACTCCTTGTCCATGCAGGGCCTATGCCGCAGAACGCGGAATAAAAGAGTGCATCATGCCGGAGAACGTCAATTCCCCGGAGGCTCTTTCCTGGATCCGTTCCAAGAAGCCTGACGTGGTGGTCGTTGTCGCATTCGGGCAATTCCTGAGGGAAGAGCTTCTTAACCTCCCGCCATACGGCTGCGTGAACTGCCATTTCTCGCTTTTGCCGAAGTACCGGGGAGCATCGCCTGTGACGGCGGCCATTCTTGCCGGCGAGGACATGACGGGTGTCTCCGTCATACGCATGGGAATCGGAATGGACGACGGCCCGATTCTGCTGAAGCAGTTCGAGCCGATCTATCATGATGACACCGGCGAGACGCTGATGGATCGTCTGGCCATCTGCGGAGGCGTGACTCTTGCGAAGGCACTCAAGCTGATGAGCGCCGGGAAGTTGCCGCCCGAAGAGGAGCAGATAGACGACAAGGCCACGTTCGCTTACAAGATGAAGAAATCGGACGGGCTGATAGACTGGTCGAGATCCTCGGACGAAATCGACTGCCGCATTCGCGCCTTTACCCCCTGGCCCGGCTCCTACTCGTTCTTGCCTGCCCGCTTTCGGCGCAAAGGCAACACCGGGCGCGTCGTGGTTGCGTCCTGCGAATTCGCGAAACCGTCGCCGTCGCAGCGTTCGGAGTTGCCGGGCACGGTCCTGGACGTCACGGATCGCGGCCCGATCGTGCGTACTGGCACCACGGCTCTTCTGCTCACTGCGCTCAAGCCGGAAGGCGGCAGGATGCTGTCGGGCGTGGAATTCCTTCGCGGACGCCCCTTGATTCCGCTTTCGGACATGTTTCTTTCGAAGTAGACACTTTTTTAATTTACCCCCTTGCGGCGGGGCCGAAGGTTTGGTAAACTATTCGCGTTCTCCGTTTACGGGCTCATCGTTCATCGGTTAGGACCTCGGACTGTCGATCCGAAGAGGGGAGTTCGATTCTCCCTGAGCCCGCCATTCAAAACCGCCTTCGAGGCGGTTTTTCTTTTTCTGCTTCTGCATGCGCGCATTCGGGTGCGTTGTGGTATAATCATCGCCATGGAAGAATTTTTTGATGTCACCGTTCTTGCCGTCCTGCAGGGCGTGGCGGAGTTTCTGCCAATATCGTCCTCAGGGCATCTTGTCATTCTGCAGCACATCCTGGAGGTGCCCGAGCATTTGAGGCTGCGCCTCGAAGTGTTTCTACACGCAGGTACGCTTGCCGCCGTGTTCGCGTTCTACCGCAGGCGCATCTGGGCGATATTCTCAGGCATGTTCGGGAAAGAGCTGTCGGCGCGAGCGGATGCGTGGGGGTACGCGGGGAGGCTGTTTGTGTCCGCGCTGCCTGCCGTGGCCGTGTATTTCCTTTTCAAGCGCGACATAGAATCTCTCGTTTCCAACGCCCGCATGGTCGGGGCACTTCTCATGTTCACAGGCGCGGTGCTGGTCGGGACTCGCTATCTGCCGCGCGGCGACAAGAAAGTCGGTTTTCTTCGCGCCCTTGGGATGGGACTAGGTCAGGCGATTGCGCTTTTGCCGGGGGTTTCGAGAAGCGGCATGACGTTGGCCGCTGCACGCGGCGGACGCATTGGCGCGGAAGAGGCGGCGGAGTTTTCGTTCTTGATGAGCGCGCCTCTCATCATGGGCGGCGTCCTGCTTGAGTTCGTCAAAGGCGATGTCTCTTCCGGCGGGATGTCCTTTTTCGTCCTTGCTTGGGGCGTTGTAGTTTCCGCGGTCGTAGGCTACTTTTCGTTGGCGCTTCTTCTCAAAGCGCTCAAGGGGCGTTGGTTTTGGCTCTTCGGCCCCTACTGCGTCCTGGCAGGGCTTGCGACGCTCATTTTCTGCGCATAATTTCGCTGTGCATAATTCCAGGGGGAGGGGAGAATGGGGCCTGAAAAAAGGTGTAAATAAAAATAAACAAAAAAAATAAAAATCACTCTTGCCAACGTATGATAGTTTTTGATATACTAATCGCACCAAGCGTAAAAAGGAATAACTATTCAGATGGAGAAATATAGTGAGTAGTGAAGAATACATGAGCTTAGAAGAGGTCGCAGACATGTTAGGTGTGACCTACCAGTTGATTTATCGTCTAGTTCGTTCTGGCGGGTTACCGGCCGTGCGGTTGGGTAAGCTGTATCGTGTGTCGCGTGGCGATCTGGATGCGTATCTTGAGCGGAGCAAGGGTACGGCTAGTGGCGGCACATGTAGCGTTTGTGGAACTTTCTACAAGTCTCGGCAATCGCTTGCGCAGACTTGTACGGCGGAAGGTTGCGAGGAGTCAATCTGCTTCGACTGCTGGAATCGTCGTGGAATTCGCAAGTGTCCAGTGCATACCTCTGAAGAACAGGAAAAAGCTTAATAAAAAGAAAGGAAGTTCACTATGGGATTATTCAGTGATACCTGCCCCAAGTGTGGCAGCAAGGTCTCAAAGAGGGCGCGGTTTTGCTCGGAGTGCGGGCACGGAGCGCCTGACGGGTGGTTCAAGTGCCCACAGTGTGGCAAGTGGGTCGGCAACGACTCGAAGTACTGTCCGCACTGTAACCATCGGCTATTCCCGGAGGATCGCATCGATCTAGCGGGCGGCGTTTGGGCTCGCAAGCCAGGCGAGTTCGCCCGTCGCTTCGATCTCGACGACGTCCGCTTCATAAAGGAGAATGGGCTCATGGTTCAGGAGGGAACCGTTGCGGTTCTGCTGGATGGCGGCAAGGAGGTCAAGGAACTCGGCCCCGGGCGGCATCATCCAACGGGTACACTTCGCGCAATCAACTGGTTCGGGAATCCGCCTCCGCGTTCTGCGATTATGGTGGATTCCGGCGAGTGCGTGTTTCGCGTTGACTTCACCGGGAAATATTCAGGTGTCGGCGATGTTGCTTCTGCGCCGATCCGTTCCGCTGAGGAGCTTGAGGTTGGATGCATAGCGGAGATTACGCTTCGTTTTGTGCCCGGACGTGCTGAGGGCTTCATTGCGAACGTGGTGAAGGAGGCGAGAAGCGTATCGGCTAAGGACATCTGCGCACTCATATACGAGAATGCGCTTTCTGCTGTCCGTGACCTCTGTACGCAGTCTAAGATAGAAGATCTTGTGAAGGATCCTGAGCGTCGTACGCGTTTCGAGGATGGAATCACCCGCGCGTTACGCGATAACATGAAGAGCTGGGGGTTGGAGATAGTCCGCACAGGAGCCGTGGAGTTCTACGGCAAGGCGTACGAGGAAGTGCGCGGGCGGTATGGAGAGCTCGAGAGGCAGCGGCGCCTTGTGGAATTCGGCAAGGCGCAGATTGAAGTGCTTGCCGCCGCCGCCGATCAGGATGCGGCGGAGGGCAAGCGCAACGCGCAGCGCGAGCAGGAGACGGCGGAGTATCTTGCGCAGCTCGCGCAGGAGAAGGATCTTTCCGAGTTGGAGCGTACGCAGGAACTCGCGATCGCCGTGCGTGTGTCGAAGGGTGAGATATCCGCCGCCGAGGCGAAGCTTGCCGCCGCTCGCGAGCTTGAAGAGCATGCGAAGAACATGACGGCACTTGCGCACAAGCTGGAGCTTGACCTCACGCTCCGTAACTACGATCGCAACCAGGCGATTGCGGACGCGGAACACAAAGCTCGGGTTAATGCGATCGAGCGCGACGAGCGGCTGAAGGACGAGAAGCTTGTCACGTCCGTGAAGGGTGAGAAACTCAATCAGGCGAAACTGGATGACGAGATTGAGCGTATCCGCATCGCCCGCGAGCTATGGGAAGCGGACAAGTATCTTGACATTCGCAGGAAGAAGGATTCGATCAAGAACCAGGATACCCGCGAGAAACTTGACATGTTCTCCGGCAGAGACGCCCAGACCGTCGCCGTCGTCATGGCGTCGGAAGGGAATGCCACCACCGCGAACACATTGCTGGTGCAAGAGGCCGCAAAGGCGCAGATGGCGCATGAAGAGACCATGGCCCAAATCCAGGCTGGCATGTCTGCGGACCAGATTCTCGCAGGCGGAGCGGCGAAGGATCCGAACGCGGCGAAAGAGGCGTATGCACGAGCCAAGGAGGCCGAGGAGAAAGCCAACGCCCAGGTCCTCGAGGAACGTCGCAAGATGGACGCCGAGGTACGCGCGGATAGGGAGAAGACGGAAGGGCGGGTCATCGGTCTTGCCGAGAAGTCTGTGGAGCGTCCCACCACCGTTGTACAGCCGCCGGTTCCCGTCACGAACATGCAGCATTGAGGTGGACTGACTGGAGATGACGGGTATGCGATGCTCTAACCAAAGGTGCCGGGCGGAGTTGATTCCGGGGACCAAGTTCTGTCCATCGTGCGGGACGAAGGTGGAGGAATGTGACGAGCAGCATACTCCTCCGCCTCTTCGGGGGGGGATGGTATCCGATCCGTTCGAACTCTCCGCCGCTCTGCCGGAGGCGATGCAGGTGGAGCGCCGTTCTCTCGTGATGGTACGATTCCGCGCGAAGGAGGACATATACGAGGAGGTGGAATTCGTTCTGCGTAACGGAGAGGAAGAACTGGTGCGCAGGGCTTGCTGCCCAGGGCGTCCGCTCACGTCCGAACACCAGGTTTCTCTTGACGTGATACCCAGGACATGCGGATCCGCAAGGGTTGCGCTCGATGTCGTATGCCGCGTGGGGACGGGGGGCGATGTGGAGGTACACACGTCCGTTCTCCAGATCGCGGTGGATGACAGCGGAAAGTCGACCGCGTTCAACCCGGTGATAAACATCAGCCAGACGCAGAATTCCGACAGGGCGGGCGACTCTAAGGGCGGGGACATCAACGTCAACCTTGGCGGAATCAAGCTCCATCAGGAGATAGACTCCGCGCGTTATGAGACGCCCACAAGCTTTACGCCGATCCGCGCGGAGTTACGCATAAGCCCGACTCGGCTTACGCTGAATGGCGGTTCGTCGGTCGTGCAGCTCGTTTCTGATGATGTTGTTACCTTCGGGAGGAATCGCGACAACGTGATCCCTCTACGCATATTTGGAGCGGATGGTGCCTTTGACAGAAAGTTGAACGAGGGGAACATATCACGTTATCACTTCAGGATATCCCGCACGGATCGCGGCGCTGTTGTCGCGGACGGGGGGCTTCCCGGTACGGATGGCAAGGTCGTATCATCGTCGTACGGTACGCGCATGGATGGTACTGAACTTAAGAGCTCCGGACCGTGCAGGATAGCCGTAGGCAGAGACGTGCCGCTTGCTGTTGGTCGCAGGGAGGTAGAGCTGAAGATGCGCCTTCGTTCATACAGCGACAGGATGGAGCGGCCTTCCGGTGTTCTTATGGTTCGTGAGGACGGTGCAGCCCAGCGGGTATGCGTGGCATGGCGCGATGTTCCGCTCACGGACGCTGAGACGGTCTCGTGGAGCGGATGCCGCTGGTTGCTTCTTTCCAGACCATCGGGCATGACGCCGCTTTTCGTCGGCGCGGTTATTTCAATAGGTGGCGCTTCGTTTGAAGTGCAGCCTTTTCACCATACACACCTGAACTGAAAGGAATAAAAACATGAAGCAGTTAGTTTTTGTCGCTCTCGGCATGGCGTTTGCCGCCGTGATATCTGGCTGCGCGACCGTTTACAGGGTCTCTGAGGCCCCGGCCGCGATTCCACAGGGTCCCGCGTCGGCTGGACCTGAGATGCGCAACCCGACCGTGGCGGTGAAGTCGGTACCGACGGACGCAAAGTCCAAGCCGATGGCTGCTGCCCTTCGCGCCGCCGTCGAGAGCGAGCTGGCGGTACGCGGATTCGACGTCCACGCGAAACCGCCGACGCCGGTTGATTCCGTGCTGGCGCTTTCCGTGTCGCGCCGTGAGGCCGCGAGGCTTGCGGACTGGCGCACATACGAGGGAAGCGTTACCGCGCGCATAACCGAGGGTGTGACGGGGAGGCTCGTAGCGGGCGAATCGTTCAAGGTACTCGGGGATCGGGCTTTGGACGATAAGAGCGCGGAGGCAAGCGCATGCGGCAAGCTTACGCCGCAGCTGTCGCGCTGGCTCGCGAAGGTTCTGCCCGCCGCGAAGGTACCTGTCCCACAGCCGCCGCCGCCCAGCCGCGCCGTCGCCATGATCAGGCTCGTGCCAGCCGATCCGTTCGAGGATCACATGGATGCATTGCGTGTTCAACGTCGGTTCATGGACGGTTTCGCCGCGCATCCCGGGGTACTGTCGTGCTCGCTTGCGCAGGAGCAGTCATCGCGCAATGAGTTCATGTTGCGCGTAGAGTACGATCCAAATTTGTTCCCCGGGGGATTGCTGAACACGGTGGTGCTCGACAACCCGGGGATCGCGGGCGACGTCAAGCTTGAAATTATCCGTTGAAGGGAGGGAGAAAGAAAATGAAAGCTAAACTCATTGTCTACGTGTTGGTAACCACGGCCGCAATCGCGGCATCGGCCGCGTTCGACGACGCCGAGCGGAGTGCCGCAAGGAAGGTCATAGCCGCCGCCGAGGCGAAGTTCAGGTCGGCAGGGGCACTTGACGAACGGGCAATCACGCTTCTTCCCGTCAAGGGCGACGATGACGGCTACTGCGAAAGGCTGATAGTCGGCGCGCTCGTGAACGCCGGAAAGGTCTGCGTCGTTTCGAACGACGAGAAGAAGGATGATCGCTTCAGGCGCATCCTGAACGAGATTAAGTGGGACGAGCGTCAGACCACACTGAAGTCGATAGATCCGAGCACGGCGGACGAACTCGGCAAGCTCAAGTCCACGCAGATACTCATGGAGGCACGGCTTGTCATCACTCGGCGCGGGCGCAAGCGTCGCGCCGTAGCGGAACTGGATCTACTTGCCTATGCCGTCTCCACGAAGCAGTATGTCTGGACCGCGCACATCGCGGTCGATGACGCAGGGCGTGGTTGGCCCGATCCGGCGGAGTTCAACGTAAAGGTGTCGTTCACCGGTGAGAAGTCGGCCGAGTCGGTCGCCGCCCTGGTCGCATCCAAGGTGCGCAACGCCGTGGCCGGGTATGGCTACCGCGTGAATGCAGATGGCGGCGATGACCTTGCGCTTACGCTGTCGATCACGAAGGAGGAGTTCGACAGATCCGGCGATTACTTCGTTTACAGAGGTAAGGCGGCGGCGCGTCTTGCGTCGCGTGTCGGCGACGGGATTCTGTACGAGAGAGTCTTCTCGGCGAAGGGCGGTCGTGCCCTTGGAGAGCTGGAAGCGTCTCAAAACCTCGCCGATGCCCTGGCGGAGCAGGTGCTGAAGTGGCTTGACGAGACGCTCGCTCCGCGTGCGTTCTTCGCAAAGCACTCGGATTTCATGGAGAGTTCTGTCCGCTGAATGGCGGCGTAAAAAGAAAAGGAGCAAGCAATGAACATGAGAATGAACATGAAGAAACTCGCTGTTGCCGCAATGGTTTTCGCTACGGTGGCAAGTACGGTGTTCGCCGCGGTCAGCGCGGATGAGATCGCGAACATCGCGCTAAAGGATACCGTGGTCGACGCGCAGGCCTCGCTCGCTACGTCGGCCAAGGTTCCTGCGGAGAGACCTATCGCCATTCTCCCGATCGGGAACGACGCCGGCGCGCAGGTGGCCGGTCTCCTCAAGGACGCCATCGTCGGCGCCGGCAAGACTTGCGTGGAAGGCAAGGAGGATCCGATGTGGAACGCGATTCTCAAGGAGATAGAGTGGGACGAGCGCAAGGTGGACATTCTCGACCCGGCGACGCTCGACAAATTCGGGAAGCTCAAGTCCGCGCAGTACCTGATGTATGGATGTGTCCGCCGCCTAGCGACGAGCGAGCGGTACGTTCTCATGGAGCTCGAACTTCACGTTTCGTGCGTGGCCACGAAGGAGCATGTGTGGGGCGGATCGTTCGTGCGGCGCCATTTCGTGCCTGGTGCGAATCCTGACGGGGAGGTCAAGATCCCCGGAGAGGTCCGCCAGGCCCTGATCGACGGAATACGTAGCGAGATCGCCAAGTCGCTTGCGGCGGCGAAGAGGATCGGCGCCGTCAAGAAGGTCGCGATACTGCCCATCGCGGGCGACATCGACCAGTATTCGGAGGGCCTTTTCCGCGATGCGCTTTCCGCTTCGTCCGTGACGCCTGTGAACCTCGACGTGACGACGCGCGCGGAGGCCCGGTTCGCTCTCCGCGAGGGTCCGGGCAAGGCCGATGCGATCGCATACGGTGTTCTGCGCGATATGAGTGCAAGGCTCGTCGAGACGAAGGTGGAGGGCAAGAAGACATACCGCGCGCGAATGGAGATGCAACTTTGGATTGAGAAGGGCGCGACGCGCGAGATACTCTGGAGCGACACGGTCCAGTTCTCCAAGGAGTTCACCCTTGGCCCTCGTGGATGGTGGGATGTTGTCTGCCATTACTTCCCGTCGTTGAACGATGATCCCGCTCGGATCGTGTGGGTTCCACTTGCCATCATTGTGGGGCTGATTGTGCTCGCGATGTTCTTCAGAGCCGTGACGCGAGTGAGGTGACGTGGACGGGAAGAGCAAGACATGCTGCATCTGCGGACGGGTTCTTCCCAACCGCTGGGCTGTGGCCGGCCGCTGCGAAGTGGACGGCTGCGGCGCCGCGTTCTGCGCGCTTCATTGGTACAACGGCAGCAGAAAATGCCCCGAACATGGCTGGATGTCGCTCGGAACGTCGTCGCAAAACGGAACCACGATGAACAACGATATCTCAAATTCAAAGGAGAGAGACAAGATGGAAGAAAGAACAGACGGACATTCTCTGTGCGCTGAAGCGGAACGTAGCCTTACGCCGGAGAAGAAGGCCTCCATCCTTAGGCAGATCGGTGCGTTCGCCGTCGCCTTGGGTAAGGGCGCCAGCGCGCTCGCCAAGAAGCTGAGCGGGATAAAATCGACTGATGAGGCATTGCAAGAGATCGAGGCGCAGATCGCGGAGAATCGTGTGCAGCGCGAACCCGTGGCGAAGCGGTACGACGAACTGTACAGGCTTATCGTCGCCAAGAAGAAGCTGTATCAGGCCGCGCCGTCCGCGCGGAAGAAGATACTCGAAATGGAGCTGAAGGGAGCCATCGCCGAGTACCAGTCGCTGGAGCGCCAGATGGCGGCGTACCTGAACAACGAGACGATTCTCACCAAGGTCAAGGGACGCATGTGCGAGCTTGTGGCGATGAACCTTAAGAGCATCAGCGAAGACCAGATCGACAAGCTCACGGACAAGATCGAGGATGCCGCAGATGAGAACGAGAACCTTGATGGCGCCATCGTTGACCTCGACAAGGCGGGCATCCGCCGCGAGCGCAAGGATACCTCTTTTGAGGAATCTCTTGCGGCGTTCGATGACGATCTGACTGACGTCGCGACGGCAGAGGCCGCCACTTCTGTCACCGAGCCGTCAGGTGTTGGCGAGAAGCCGATCGACATTCGACAACCGACAACCGATGCTTTTTAACCACCAATTTCTCCACCAAACTACCAACTATCAACTACCATGTCATTTTTGAAATACTTCATGTTCCCCTCCGCCCGTCGCCGTATGGAACGGCGCGAGCGGCGCCATGCGTTCCGCGACGCCGAGAACGCCAAACAGGACGTCATCGACCGCCAGAAACGTCTTGAGAAGGAGGCAAAGGAAAGCTGGGCCAAGGCCCGCGAGGCATTGAAGAACGGTGAGAAGGCCGCCGCGAACCGTGCTCTCACCGCCGCGCGCGCCGCGCAAGTGCTCGCGATGAAGCTTGAGCAGAAGCGCTGGGTGTTCGAGCAGTACCTCACGAAGATGGAAGTCGCGCAGTCCGACAACCAGTTCGCAGAGGCGCTTGGACAGATCAACAAGATCATCCGCATTGACCCGGAGCACGTCGAGGACGTGTTCGGCGCGGCGCAGGACATGCTCGGCGAACAGGTGGACGCCGATAGGTTCTGGAACAAGATGTACGAAAAAGAGATGGAGGGAGCGAACGGGGCTCTTCAGGATCACATCCCGTCCATGGAGGAGATGTCCGCCGAGCTTGAGCAGCAGGTAGCTGCGGAGATCGGCGGAGCGGCCGCGCCTGCCGCCGCCGGCACGGCAATCGACGAGCGCATAGCGGCTGGTCAGCAGCGCGTCAAGGATCTTCTTGAGGGGAAGTAGCGATATGGGCTATCTCTCAGACAAGAAGAGCGAGCATGAGGCCGCTTGCGAGGCCGCGATCCGCGCGGGCGACGCGGTGGCGGCGCGGATGCACGCAGCCAAGGCTGCGGACTTCTGTTTCGCTCTTGCGAAGCAGACGGACGGGTCTGTCTCGGCCAGCTATGTCACTACGGCGGAGGGATGGCTTGAGATCGCCGAGAAGCTCGCGACGGCGAAGCTGCCGCGTCCTGCTGGATGGCGGTCATCTCCGACCGCAACGCCGCCGATGGGAGGGTCGCGCTCCGTCGCGTCCGCGTTGGTAGGGCGCGATGCCCCAATCGCGCCGCAGTCAGATGGCGAGGATCCGTCCGTCTCCGGCGAATCCTTTGAGGTCTCCGCCATCCCGGACGTCTCTTTCGATGACATCGCCGGTATGAACGACGCCAAGGCCGCCATCCAGGAGATGATCATCTATCCAATGCGCGAACCCGAGAAGGCCAAGGCGATGAAGCTCAAACCCGGCGGTGGGGTGATCCTCTACGGACCTCCCGGTAACGGCAAGACGATGTTTGGAAAGGCCATCGCCCACGAGATTGCGGCTCCCTTCTTCTATGCCTCAGGCGCGCAGCTGAGGTCCAAGTGGCACGGCGAGAGCGAACAGAACCTGAGCAGGCTACTGAAGGCAGCGTCCTCGAAGCCGGTAGCAGTTCTGTTTCTCGATGAAATCGACGGGCTTCTGCCGCGCAGGACCGCGAGTTCGTCTGTGGTTGATAACCGCATCGTGACGCAGTTTCTCGCGGACGTCGGCGGCTTTCGCGAGAGCGAGAACACGCTTTTCATCCTCGGAGCGACGAACAAACCTTGGGCGATTGATGAGGCGGTGTTCCGCACTGGTCGCTTCGACGAGAAGCTGTACATCGGGCTTCCCGACAAGGATGCTCGGCTTGGCATGTTTTCGCGGTCGTTTGACGGCGTGGCGTGTGAGCCTGCCGTGGATTGCGCCCAATGGGTGGAGCGGCTCGACGGCTACACGGGAAGTGACATAACCGGCATAGCCCGCAAGGCGAGGCTTGCCGCTTTCAAGCGCAGCGTGGAATCTGGCACGGATCCCATTGTACTTGCTTCCGATCTTGAGAACGCAGTCAAGGTTATTCCGTCGTCGGTGACGCCTGCGATGATAAAGCAGTACGAGAACTTCAATCAGCAGCGATTTTCAAATTGAAGGAGAGTGGAGAAATGAGACGTGATGATGTAAATGAAATAGGATTGGCCATTCTGCTGGTCGCGGCGGTACTGCTCGCGGCTGACTGTGTCTGGCTTCACGTGAAGTGTGCCCGGCAGAAATCGGAGCTGGCGGCATTGACCGAGCGCGTGACGGCGCAAGCTAACGCGCTCGGCGAATTGTCGAATCGGCTGGAGCGGCACATCAATCCGCCCGCGCCGCCGAGCGAGCCTACCTTCGCCGACAAGGCGAAGCAGACGTACGAGAAGGTAAAGTCCGCCGCCGTGAAAGGCATTGAGGCTGCGAAAGAGGAATTTGCAAAGTAATTAAGGAGAAACAAATGGGCAGAATGGAAGAGATGGAAGCGCGGCTGAAGTCGCGCATGGATGCGATGAATAAGCACCTCGCAGACCGAATGGCGGCGGTGGATGCGAAGTTGGGAATTGCGCCCGTCACGGCATCGGTGACGAACGCCGCCGCATACGGACAGGCCGACGGGTGTGACTTGCAGACATACAATTCCATGGCACGAGCCGACGTAGCTGGCATAGGCACCGTTTTTGCAGACTTTATGCAGCCAAGCGGCGTGGAGATGGCGCAGCTTTTCGAGTATGTGCGCAGAGCGCCTGTCGTTCAGGACAATCAAGTATATGCGGCTACGATGAACCGTGTCAGGTTTGAGTATAACATAGATCCTAACAACGTAGAACATAATAAGGTAAACGCGAATGCGGGATTAGATAAGAATGGCGTACCTGTAATACGCATATTCGGTGGTGCTGCTCGAATTGGACGGGTAGCAGCTTTATCAATCGCCACAATGAAATATGGGAACGACGGGGATGCCGTAAAAAGGTTCATAGCTACACTTAAGCCAGCACAATGCCATACGTTCACGGTAAATGACGCCATTCAGGTCACCAATGATGCGAAACTCGTCACTGCACTCAGGAGCGACGGTGTGATCGTGAACGCTAAGTCCATCTCCGCAGGTCTTATGCTCGGCATAATTGCGCACGAGGCAGGGCATCTGTCTCTGGGGCATTCGTTCTCACGGGGAAACTACTACAAGACGAATTTGGAGGTGGCTCGCAATCGCGAAAGGGAAGCCGATTCATTCTCGTCATCAGTAATTGCCACAAGTCCGTTTGGTGAAAGTATCCTCGAGGGAACTCTATTGTGGTATTATGTGCTTGCAAGTCATGAGCGTGGGGAGGAATCTACTCATCCGCTTTCACGAGAACGATTCATGAACATCGTCAATTCAAACAAAGAGCTGGCTAGAAAATTGGGAATTGAGTTGGCAGAATGACATATGACACGATAGGTGATGCAGTGACGATGCAGGGGAGCGCTGGGGGGACGCTTCTCGCCGGGCGCTATCGCGTCGTGCGGCAACTCGGGCAGGGCGGGATGGGGAGCGTGTGGCTCGCCGAGGACACGCAGCTCGACAACAAGCCGTTTGCGATCAAGATGCTGCCGAGCATCTTGGTGAGCAACAAGCGGGCGTACCGCCAGCTGAAGGACGAGGCGCTTGTCGCGATGAAGCTCACACACCCGAACATCGTGACGCTCCGCGCCTTTGAGGAGAATAACGGCAACCCGTTCCTCGTGATGGACTACATCGAAGGCCAGACGCTGGATGACTACCTTGCCGAGAAGGGAAAGCTGAGCGAGGATGAGGTCATAAGAGTCTTGCGCCCCATCGCCGCCGCGCTGGATTATGCGCATGGCGAGGGCGTGGTGCATCGCGACGTCAAACCCGCGAACGTTATGATCCGCAATGACGGGCATCCTTTCATCCTTGACTTTGGCATAGCTCGCGAGATACAGGAGACGATGACGCGGGTGACAGGCAAACTCTCCAGCGGCACATTGCTCTACATGTCGCCGGAGCAGTTGATGGGCGAGAAGCCGACTCCGGCGCAGGACATCTACTCCTTCGCTGCGATGGTTTACGAGTGTCTGAAGGGCGAGCCGCCGTTCTCCCACGGGCAGATCGAGTTCCAGATCATGAACAAGGTGCCCGAGCCGTTAACAGGGTGCACTGGCCTCAGCGCACTGCTTGCCGTAGGCGTCATGGTAGGCCTTGTGAAGAAGCCCGAGGGGCGTCCCGTAACCTGTGCGGCAGTTTTACGGGTAGATGATTCTAGCCGTGCAGAACATGTAGAACGTGTAGGAAGAGCACAAACTCCGGTCACGCCGCCGATAGGGTCGTGCGTCCCGCAGGACCGTCCTGCAGAACGTTCGTCCTCGGCAACCGAAGGGATGGCGGTCCCGATGAATCCGCCGCATCAGGGCGGCGCATTGAAGGCTCTTGTGGCTGCGGCGGCCATAGCCTTTGTCGTTGTGGGCGGATGGTGGTACGCGAACCAGAAGCAGGAATCCGTCCGAGCGGCAGAACAGCGTGCAGAAGAAGCGCGTAGTGCCGAAGAGGCCCGTCGAAGGGCAGGGGAGGCGGAAATACGGAAGGCAGAGGTGGAGCGTAAGGCTACAGAAGCGACGGAACGCCAGACAATCAGGGCGAGGACCGAGACGGAGCGAAGGGGCGCAGAAAGGGCTGCAGAGGAGAGGGTGCGTCTGGCCGCAGAAGCCGCCGCCCGTGCCGCCGCCACCGAAATCCGCATAGAGGCCATATTCCAGAAGGCGAATGTCGAACGGATTTCAGACGCCGACGGTTTCAAGGAGAAGAAGGATGCGCTTGTCGGGTCGTTCGCCCGTGCTGACGCGCTTTTCGACGAGAAGACGGGACGCTGGAGCGAGGCGGCGGTTTTGTTCACGAACTTCGTGAACCAATGTAAGGCGCTCGCCGTGCTGGATGGCGAGCGTCAGTCTGCGGTAGCGAAGCGTGTCGAGGCCCAGGCCGCTTTCCGCCGTGCGGAGGAGGCTGGTGCGAAGACGTGCGCGACGACTCGCTGGAACGAGGCGGTGAGCTTATGGCAAAATGCCGACATCCAATTCAAGGGAATGGAGTTTACGGCAGCAGGCGACAGGTTCGCGTCAGCTGCCAGACAGTTCGCGCAGAGCGAGAAGGATGTTGCGGCGGAACGTAAGCGCCGTGCGAAGTGGCGCAAGGAGGGGGAACAGTTCACAATCAACGATCCGTACGGTCTGAACCTAACGATGAAGTGGTGCCCTGCAGGGACGTTCACTATGGGAAGTCCCGTGACCGAGGAGGGGCGGTTTAACAACGAAGTCCAACACGAGGTGAAGCTTACGAAAGGTTTCTGGATGGGCGAGACGGAGGTTACGCAGGGACAGTGGAGGAGAATCATGGATGGTGAAACAATAGCCGATTTGGAACGTAAGGCGTTGCTGGACGATACCGAATACATGATCGGTGGCAAGAAGCAGACAATTCGAGCGTCTTTTAAACACAAATCTGGTACGCTTTTTGGTGGCGAAGATACGGTAGACCAGCTCCCCGTCTATTGGGTTAGCTGGTATGAGGCGGTTCGGTTTTGCCAGCGCTTGACCCAACGCGAATTCGAGGCAGGACGCCTTCCCGATGGTTACGAGTATCGCCTGCCAACAGAGGCAGAATGGGAATATGCCTGTAGAGCCGGTACGTCGTCAGCATTGCCCAATGGCAAGAACCTCAACGTGCTTGGAGTGGACAAAACGTATGCGCTTGACGACATCGCTTGGCATAGTGGGAATGCTAGACTTGGTAAAGGATCCTCCAGAAAACACGTATGGGGCCACAAATTGCCTGATGGAACGATTCTGGCGTTGGTTCCACAGGAAGTCAAGGGAAAACGGGCTAACAATTGGGGGTTATATGATATGATTGGTAATATGTATGAATGGTGTTGTGACGGGGCCGCAGATTATCCGTCTGGTACGGCGACAGACCCGATGGGAGGTACAACGGGGGAATGTCGTATCTTTCGTGGGGGAAGCTGGCTCAGTGACGTTCGCCGTTGTCGTTCCGCGGCTCGAGGATGGGATGTGCCGGATATCCGGAGCTTCTATCTGAGTTTCCGCGTCGCTCTCGCTTCAGGCAGGACAATGCATAAGGGCGAAACGGGAGATGTTGCCTATAAAGGTAATAGTAATGTGAACGACGATATAAAAGCGCCCACAGATGAAAGTGTTGTGGGGGCCGATGTGGAAAACGATCTTGGAACGCTTCTGCGCGTGGAGAGGAATGAGGGTGCGCCCAAGCGCGAATCTTCGGGGGGACATGAATCCAGGGAAGGTGAAGTGCCGCATGAGCAGACGAGAACGCAGCAGCAGGCGACGGTACCGGCTGTGAATGGAAAGTCAGGGGTGAATTATACGCCCTATATTAACACACCAACTGGAAAGATGTATGTCGATGCGGAAGTTGAATGCCCTGGTGCGATCGTGGACAACATGGGTAAAGATACAAAAGGGCGTTGGGTTTTCTCTGTGTCCACTGCGGACGGGACTGTCGGTTCATTGCAGGGTAGAGTTGTGAGGTTTCAATACAATGGCAAGAAGGGGAAGAAGTTTGTGTCGGCTTCCGATGTGGGGAAGCAAATTGATGTTGTACTGGAATGATTGACCAGGAAACCAATCAAAGGAATGTGAACATGAAGCGTGTGATATCTTTGTTTATGTTTTGTATGTTTGCAGGATGCTTCACTGTTGAGAGAGAGGGTGGGAAGTTTCTGAACAAAGAAGAGATTTCGCGACGAAGTGTCATTTCTGACTGTAAGAAGGCGGAGATTACAGCGATTAGACCGGTTATAGTCCGGCAAGGGGACAATTATGTGTTACATCTGGAGGCAGATGGTAGTTTTGTGTACGACGCAGAAAGGATTGTGTCGAAGAAAGTCAGTGGTAGGAAACGTGTTGTAAGCATCGGCTTCTTTCCAGGTTTAGTCGTGCCGGAAACACAGGCGCAACGCGAGAATCCCGTTTTACGTAAAAGTAAGACATGGATATTTTTTGGCGTTTTCTTTGGCAATGTTGGGCTTGTGGGAATCCCGACCGTCTGTTCGTTGCTCATTGAACCGTTTCGGGAGCATTATTTGAGGTTTGCTGGCTCGGAATTTACAGATCTTGGATTGGTGGGGTGCCGTAAATATCTCGTTGATGTATCGCCACACATAGAGAGCGAACGTGAAACCGAAAGCGTAAAATGGGACTCCGTTACGCTGAAGGGATATGAGGTGACTCTCGATGGAAAACCTTTTCGCTCAGACAATGGAGAAATCCGTTTTTCGGGATTGCCTTCCGGCACATCGTTGAGGATACGGATTACGACGCCTCCGACCTCCATCGGGAGTTCTTCCGATGAAGCACAGAGTCTGGTAGGGTTGGAACTTATTTCTGTTTGCCCATAGAAAGGAACGATGAGTATGGAACGATATGTCGTTATTGCAATCTTTACCTTGTTGGCGGGGTGTGTCCGCTTTACAATGACCGGAGGTATGGATAGGAAACTTATAGACACAAAATCTGTCGAACGTTGTCAGCTTGTGGAGATATTAGGTGTCAAGCCCGTTTTGCGGAAGACAGGCAATGTTTGCGAATTGAAGTTGGTGGCCAATGGACGTTTTGTCAGGCAGGTGGACAACATCAAGACATGGGACGTTAGTGGTCGGCGACATGTTTTGTCGATTGGTCTTTTTCCTGGTGGCGCCAAATTCGTGGAAGATGAGTTCTCTATTATGTTTTTTATACCATTGCCTGCGATCGTGGCAAATGCAATTACCCTTGGATACCCGACTTGGAACGCACTTTTCATAGAGCCATTTCGAGATTATCGCGATGCGACGTTCATGTTGGGCATAGAAAGGTGGGGCTTTATTGGTTGCCACAAGTATCTTGCTTCGTTCGAATCCAACAAAGAAACGGAGAGTATCAGCTCGCATGATAGTCCCTCGTCCATTGTACTCAGTGGATATGCTGTACTGGTAAATGGGGTTCGTTATATTCCGAATAATGAAGGTACTGTTACGATTCCAAATTGCACGTCAGGGAAACATCTTGTCATAGAGATTCGGTCTCCACCTAAATTTAGTGAAGGTTCTGACGACTCAAGTTCTGATTTAATAGGGTTGATACTGGAAGCTGAATGCCCATAGTTTGTGAGACAGTTTCAAATACATATCAATTTCAGTGCATTATGACCTACGACACCATAAACGACGTAGTGACGATGACAGGCGGAGAGGGAACGCTCCTCGCCGGGCGCTACCGCATCGTGCGCCAGCTTGGAACTGGCGGCATGGGTAGCGTATGGCTGGCGGAGGATACACAGCTCGACAACAAGCCGTTTGCGATCAAGATGCTGCCGAGCATCCTGGTCTCCAACAAGCGGGCGTACCGCCAGTTGAAGGACGAGGCGCTTGTGGCGATGCGCCTCGTCCATCCGAACATCGTGCAGATTCGCGCCTTCGAGGAGAACAACGGCAATCCGTTCCTCGTGATGGATTACATCGACGGCCAGACGCTAGACGACTATCTTGCGGAGCATGGGGGCGACAATCTCACGCAGAGTCGCGGAGGGGCAGAGTCGCAGGGAGATCTGAAGGGTGGTTCCGGGTGCGGCCTCCCCGAAGAGGATGTCGTTAGAATTTTAAAGCCCATCGCCGCCGCGCTCGACTATGCGCATGGCGAGGGCGTGGTGCATCGCGACGTGAAGCCCGCAAACGTGATGATCCGCAAAGACGGCCATCCGTTCATCCTCGATTTCGGCATCGCCCGCGAGATACAGGAGACGATGACGAGAGTGACGGGCAAGCTCTCGAGTGGCACGCTTCTCTACATGTCTCCGGAGCAGTTGATGGGCGAACAACCAAAGCCTGCGCAGGACATCTATTCTTTCGCGGCCATGGTGTATGAATGCCTGAAAGGTGAGCCGCCGTTTTCGCATGGGCAGATCGAGTTCCAGATAATGAACAAGTTGCCTGAGTCGCTGGTGGGACGCGATGTTTCCGTCGCGCCGCCGTCCATTGCCCGTTCAGTCATGGCGGGGCTCGCGAAGAAACCCGAGGATCGTCCGCCAACCTGCGTTGCGGTACTGGAGGGAGATGATCTCACGCAGAGGTGCGGAGAGGCAGAGGCGCAGAGCGGTATGGTGGGGTGTCCTCGACCCGCCGACGGTAGGGGGGTGTCAATGAACCCGCCGCCGGTTCCGTCTAACCGCCCGCTGGGAGAAGAGGATGCGGCGAGGGCGCGTGTCGACGCGAAGATGCTGCAGCGGCGAATAGAACGACTGCCCGACGAGGATGGTTTTGCAGAGCGAAAGTCTGCCTTGGCGGAATCTTTCGTGAGGGCTGAGATGCTTTTCGAGTCGAGGCTGTGGGGCGACGCCATGCGTGAGTTTACGGAATATGTCCGGCAATGTGAGGAATTGGAGAAACGCGACGCGGAGATTCGTGAGCAGAGACGGCGCGAGGCTGAAGCGAAGACCGAGGCGGAGCGGAGACGGCGTGAGGCGGAGGCGGAACGGAAACGACGCGAGGCAGAGGCGAAGGTCGAAGCGGAGCGGAGACGGCGTGAGGCGGAAGAGATGCGATTGGGACCGCCGTCCGGAACGACGAGAACGATTATTCTGCCTGGCGGAGTGGAGATACGTTTGCGATGGTGTCGTTCTGGAACGTTCATGATGGGAAGCCCCGAATTGGAGAATGGTCATTGTTACGACGAACGGCAGCATGAAGTGACGCTTACGAAGGGGTTTTGGCTGGGTGAAACGCCGGTGACGCAGAGGCAATGGCAGAGTGTAATGAAGAGCTCGCCGTCGCACTTCAAAGGGGCGGATCTGCCGGTGGAGTGTGTTTCATGGGATGATTGCCAGAAGTTCATTCAAAAGGTAAATGAACAGCTCGATTGTGGAGCTCGTCTGCCGACGGAGGCGGAGTGGGAGTATGCGTGTCGTGCGGGGACTATGGATGTCCATTACGGAGCGGGTAACCTTGATGAGATTGGGTGGTATGGCAATACGTTCTTTGGATTTGGGCGGACGACATATCCCGTTGCGCAGAAGAAGCCGAACGCGTGGGGATTGTACGACATGATCGGCAACGTCTGGGAATGGTGCAGTGATTGGTATGGGGATTACCCCCACGGTTCGATCACAGACCCTACAGGGCCGTCTTTGGATGCATATCGCGTTTCTCGCGGCGGTAGCTGGCTAAGCCTCGCCCGCTACTGCCGTCCCGCGTACCGCGGCAGGGATTCTCCAGACAACCGCAGTTACAGCCTGGGCTTCCGCGTCGCTTTCGCACCCGGCCTTTGAATAGAAGATTCGCCTTACTTGGCCGGTGGGGTTTGCCGATGTCGTTAAGAAGATCGGCGCTTTCATGGGGCGGCGAGGTATGGGGCTTGATTCCCACATTGGGTTATGGCATAATTTACGGCGCCTAGAGAAATTGTCATGACTTCCAACACGATAAACGACGCGCCTACAGTATCGGGGAACAGCGAGGGGACGCTCCTTGCGAACCGCTACCGCATAGTACGCCAGTTGGGGCGTGGCGGCATGGGCAGCGTGTGGCTCGCCGAGGACACGCAGCTGGATAACAAACTGTTCGCGATCAAGATGCTGCCAAGTATTTTGGTTGCGAACAAGCGCGCCTACCGTCAGCTCAAGGACGAGGCGCTTGTGGCGATGCGGCTTGTCCATCCGAACATTGTGCAGATACGCGCCTTCGAGGAGAACGACGGCAATCCGTTTCTGGTGATGGACTACATCGACGGCCAGACTCTAGACGACTATCTTGCGGAGCATGGGGGCGACAATCTCACGCAGAGTCGCGGAGGGGCAGAGTCGCAGGGAGATCTGAAGGGTGGTTCCGGGTGCGGCCTTCCCGAAGAGGATGTCGTTAGAATTTTGAAGCCCATTGCCGCCGCGCTAGACTATGCGCATGGCGAGGGTGTTGTTCATCGCGACGTCAAGCCCGCGAACGTGATGATCCGCAAGGACGGCCATCCGTTCATCCTCGACTTCGGCATCGCGCGCGAGATCCAGGAGACGATGACACGCGTGACGGGCAAGCTCTCCAGCGGCACCTTGCTCTACATGTCGCCGGAGCAGCTGCATGGTGCGCAGCCCAAGAAGGAGCAGGACATATACTCTTTTGCGGCGATGGCATATGAATGTTTGAAGGGCGAGCCGCCTTTCAATCGTGGGCAGATTGAGTATCAGATAGACAACGATGTCCCCGAGCCGCTGCCGGGAGGGCCGCGCTCCATCGCGGCCGCGATCATGGCGGGCCTTGCGAAGAAGCCGGAGGGTCGCCCCGCGAGCTGCGCGGCGGTGCTGGAGGGCAATCTTTCAACGCAGAGGCGCGAAGATGCAGAGGCGCAGGGTGGTAGGGCGGGCGCGCCGCGCACGCCGCAGGGAGGATCGCGCTTTGGCGCGGCCATGACGGCGCTTGCTGTTGCCCTCGTGCTGGCAGGCGGATATTTCGGCTGGATGAAATATGACGAGGGCGTAAAATCGCGGGAGGCCGAGACCGTCCGCCAAAAGGCGGCAGCTGAGGAAGCTGAGCGCATCGCCAAGGCATCGGCGACGGAGATCCGCATCGAGGCCTGCGTGCAGCAAAGCGCGGTCGGAAACATCTCGGACGAAGATGGCTTCAGGGCGAAGAAGGACGATTTGTCCAAGGACTTCGCTCGGGCGGACGCGCTCTTCGACGACAAGGTGAGGCGCTGGAGCGAGGCGGCGGTTCTGTTCACGAACTACGTGGCCGGATGCAGGGCGTTGATCAAACTGGATGGCGAACGGCGGACGGCCATGGGGGCGCGCACCAAGGCGGACGAGGCGAAGGACAGCGCGGAAAGGGCGGACGCCGAGAAGTACGCGCCGACGCGCTGGAGCGAAGCGGTCAGGCTGCAGACTTCCGCCAATGCGGAATTTGCGCGTATGCAATTCGCGGATGCGGGGCGCTCGTTCGCTTCCGCCGCGGGGCAGTTTGACAGATGCACGGAAGAGGCAAATGCCGAACGGTCACGCCAGGCGGCGGAGGTCGCTCGCAAGAAAGTCGAGGCCGAGCGTCTTGCAAAGCAACAGCAAGAAGAAGCCCGTAAAGCAGCCGAGGCAGAAAAAGCCGCTATAGCCGCACGAGAGAAAGCGGAAGCTGATAAGGCAATGGCCTTGCAGGTGGAAAAAAGAGCCCTTGCATTGCTTGCAAGAGATCCATTGCAATATGAATCAGTCTCGATGTACTTTACAAAGGAACAACGCGACTTGCTCTCGCCATTATACCAAGAGATTGTTCGCGGCGAAGCAGAACTCAACGGGCTTCTTGAGAAGCTTACAGAATTGAATCCAAGGGTTGTTGGAACGAGAAAGGAACAGAATTTTAGAGTTATGAATTTCAAGTGTGTAGTGATGAACCTTCAAAACGGGAGACTACCGTCGGCCTCCCTTGCCTCGCCGACTGAGCGATTTGATGACTATGTCGTTAAGGCTGACGATACATTTGTAAAAATTGCTAGATCTCATGGGGCAGCCATAGAAGCATTGATGGAGCTTAATGGTCTTGATAGTTATCAACTTCGAGTTGGTCAGGTCTTGAAAGTACCGATTAAGACTACAAGTGCAAAGCCCAAGGTGAATGATGGCAAAAGACTTCTCATCAAGGATTCTGGGACCGCCTTCCTTAGTAACGCAATTATGCCTTTTGTGCAGAATGGTTCATTGCCTGGCGCAATAGGGGTTCTTTATAAGAATGGGTGTCAAGAGACGGCCTGTATGGGGTGGGCCAATGTGGGCAAACGCATTCCGATGTCAATGGACAGAACATTTATGATATGTTCGCAGTCTAAAGGCTTCTGTGGGGTTTGCGTTGCTTTGCTGGTTGAAGAAGGGAAAATCAATCTTGACGATCCAATCTCGCGATACTTACCGCAGTTCGCAAATATGATTGTAGAAATCAAGGATGGGAATTCGGTAAAGAGGCGGGCTGCTGCCCAAAACGAAATAACAATTCGTCATTTATTGACTCATTCTGCAGGGTTCCCATTTGATGTTCCAAGCGTTTTGGAAAAGGGATGGACATCATGCCCGATTTCTCAAGTGGTGGCGGAGGCCGCTGCAAATCCCTTGGTAGCGGAACCCGGAACAAAGGCCCAATATTCCAACGTGGGATTTGCAATCGCTGCTGCCATAATTGAGAAACTTAGCGGACGGCGTTATGAAGAATTCTTGGAGAAGCGAATTTTCAATCCTCTTGGGATGGGAGATACGACATTCAAACCAACGGACGAACAGTTGTCCAGGCAGATATCAATGTATACAATCTCGAAAAATACAGCTCCGGTGTATACCCCTGAAAACAAAAGAATGCCTTTGCCGCATAATGGGCCAACCGTATATGCATGTCCCGCTATGGGGCTATGGTCTACAGCAGATGATTTATTAAAGTTTTATCAGATGATTATGTTAAAGGGCGTTGGGGCTAATGGTGTGCGATTATTACAAGAACAAACTGTTTTGGAGTTATTGGCGACTTCGCAACGCCCGCCAAGCCTTCAAGGATATTACTCTCTTGGATTCACAATTTTGCAAGACGAACCAGGATGGCTGGGACATGGAGGTGCTTGGGGTACATATTTCAAGATAAATATCAACAAGCAAGAACTGTGCCTCTGGGTTGTACAATTGTGTGGTGGGCCTCGCCCTTGGGATGTTCAGAGGGAAGAAGCGGCAAAGTCCTTTTTCCGAAATGTGCCGTAGAGGAACTAATCATGCAGTTAATGACCGATAAGAAAAGAGACTTCGAGACGGCTTGCGCGGCGGCGGTGAAGATGCGGGAGTTTTCGACGAGATTTCCGCCTATGCGGCTCCGAGATGCCGCCGCAATGAAAAATCTGCTATAATTCAAACCACATGAAATACCGTATCTTCATATCGAGCGTACAACGGGAGTTTGCCAAGGAGCGTAGGGCGATTGCTGACCACATCCGTAAGGATACGCTTTTTGGTAAGTTCTTCGATGTGTTCATATTTGAGGAGACGCTGGCGGCAAATGTCCCCGCAAAATACGAGGCAGAGGCATTTTTGCAATTGGTTAGAGAATCGCCAGGATTTGGGACTGTATTTCATGCAACTAAACTTGGTAAGACAAGGCGGACAATAAAGCGTTATACAGCATCCCTGTCCGATCATATTGAATTTCGTGGAGGAACAAAATCGGGCGGGAATTTTTAAAGGATAATTCGTGATGCCATGACCTACGACACTATCAACAATGCGCAGACGGTTGCGGGGAACGGCGAAGAAACTCTCTTTGCCAATCGTTACCGCATTGTCCGGCAGCTTGGGGCTGGCGGCATGGGATCCGTCTGGCTCGCCGAGGACACGCAGCTCGACAACAAACAGTTCGCAATCAAGATGCTGCCAAGCATTCTGGTTGCGAACAAGCGCGCCTATCGCCAGCTCAAGGACGAGGCGCTTGTGGCGATGCGGCTCGTCCATCCCAACATCGTTCAGATCCGCGCCTTCGAGGAGAACAACGGCAATCCGTTCCTCGTGATGGACTATGTGGACGGCCAGACGCTCGACGACTATCTCGCGGACAAGGGGAAGCTTTCCGAAGACGAGGTCATAAGAGTCTTGCGTCCCATTGCCGCAGCGCTCGACTACGCCCACGGCGAGGGCGTGGTGCATCGCGACGTGAAACCCGCGAACGTGATGATCCGCAAGGACGGCCATCCGTTCATACTAGACTTCGGCATCGCGCGCGAGATACAGGAGACGATGACCCGCGTGACGGGCAAGCTCTCGAGCGGCACTCTCCTCTACATGAGCCCGGAGCAGCTGAACGGTGAACAGCCGAGGCCTGCGCAGGATATCTATTCATTCGCGGCGATGGCATATGAATGCATAAAGGGCGAGCCGCCATTTGTGCGCGGAGCGATTGAGGACCAAATCAAGAACAAGCTTCCTGATCCGCTGCCGGTAGGGCGCGGTATCCTCAGCGTGCCGCTCGCCGCCTCCATCATGGTCGGATTGGCGAAGAAAGCCAAGGATCGTCCCAGAAATTGCGCGGCAGTATTGGAAGGGGATAAGGTTGTTTCCCGCAGAGGCGCAGAGGCACAGAGAAATTTGAGTGGCTGTGCAGAATCGGTAGGGCGCGGTGCCCCCACCGCGCCGCATGGTAGGGCGGGCAGCCCTCTGCCCGCCGAAATTGGTAGGGCCCGCTCGCCGAACAGATCGCAACCGCAGGGAGGTGTTGCCGCTTCGGGCAGCGAGAAGATTAACGTTCCTAAATCTGATTGGCCATATCTTCCACCGGACATGCGGCCACATCCTGGTGGAGGTGTAGGGCACGGTGTCCCCGCCGCGCCGAAAACGGCACCTGGTTTTAGCCGTGCAGAACATGTAGAACGTGTAGAATCGGCAGGGCTCCCCACCGCGCCGAAAACCGATGCCGCTGATAGGGCGCGCTCGCCGAGTGCGCCGCTTGGTGGTGTGTGGAAGATGCTCTTTGTTGGGACCGCTCTTGCTTTTGCGGTGGCAGCCGGTCTATGGTGGAAGAATAATCATACCCCTCCGCCGGATCGCGGCACCTCACTTGTTCCGGGGGAGGAGTTGGATGACAATACGACGGACAAAGCCGAGGAGCCCATCGTCAGGGACAGGACTGCCGCCAACGAAATTAGAGATGAGGCGGTTGCGCAGCAACGCGAGGTCGATGACATCTCCGATGAAGATGGTTTTGCGCAAGAAAAGAAAGGCCTGGCCGATGTTTTCAAGGAGGCAGACGATTGTTTCAAGGTGGAACATTGGAGCGAGGCGGCAGTTGGATTCACGAATTACGTGGAGAAGTGTAAGCGCTTGAAGAAATTGGATGGCGAACGGAATTCGGCTGTCAATTCACGTGACTTGGCGAAAAAGGAGAAGGAGGAGGCCGAGAAGGTCAAGGCCGAGAAGTATGTGAAATCGCTTTGGGATGAGGCTGTGAAGTCGTTTGATCTTGGTAACAAAAAATTCGGCATAAAGCAGTTTCTTTCAGCTAGTAATTTGTTTGCCACTGCGGCGATTCAGTTCAAGCGGTGCGTTGAGTCTATACCATCGGAGCCGCCTAATCCCCCGTCCGATGCGAAGAAAGCGGCCTTGGAAATCTTTGAAAAGGCGAAAGAACTGCGGAAGCAGATGGCGCTAATTTCCGGTGACGATGGCTTTGAGGCTCTAAAAAATGCGCATTCTAGCGACTTTCAAATCGCCGAAGGTTTTTTGAAAAACGAGATTTGGGAGAAGGCGGCAGAAAATTTCACGAACTTTGTGGTCAAAGTGAATGCTATGTTAGAGCTTGATAAGAATCGGCGTAATGCGCTAAAAAAGAAGGAGGCTGCTGAGGGCGCTAAAGAACGTGCACAACAAGCCGAAGCGGAAAAATACGTTCGGTGGACTGGTTGGGATGAGGCATGTAAGATTTTTGACGAGGCAATAGGAGCGTATAAGAAAGTGAATTTCTCCGAGGCCGAGGCCAAGTTTGAGGAAGCCTTTGGACTGTTTGAGAAGTGTGAACAAAATGCCAAAGAGAAGATGGCGGAAGCGAAGCGTGACGCAGAAACGGTACGAGATGAAGCAGAAAGGAAGAAAAGTGAAGCGGAAAGAATGAAGGCAAATGAAACGGCAGACTCCACATGGAGCAAAGCGATTTCGTCCTGGCAATCGGGCTATTACGAATTTAGACAAGGGAATTATTCTTTGGCACATGACAATTTTAAGGAAGCGACTTCGTCCTTTGAATCATGTATAAATGAGGCGACAAGAAAGCAAAAGGAAGCAGAAAGACCCAGGGTCCATCTGATCGCGACACTGGGAGGAGCTACTAAAAAAGCGTTGATAGTTAAAGGAATGCCGGTAAACGATAGGTACTGGACTCCTTTGACTTTCGATGTCGGGTCGCCTGTGAATTCAAGCGTCGAATATGGAGTTGAGTATTTCGAGGATGGTGTAAAGTATGTTGGGGAAGGAAGTTACATTGTAAAGAGTGGTTTACAGTATATAGAGATTGTTCTTACGAGGGCTGAGGAACCGAAAAGACCACGACCAGCAACGATGAACTACTGTCGTCATTGCGGGTATTCGCTTGAAGCGTTCAGCACTGTCGGCCAGAGGTGCCCAAAGTGCGATAAAAACCTTTGGGGGAAATAAGAGGGCAAGTCATGAAAATGGTAAATGTATTAATCGTTATGTTGAGCTTTAGTTGTCTTGTTGCCTTTGGCTCGTCATGTCAAAGGTGTGGGCAATCCATGCTTGAGGGGGACAAATTCTGCCAGAATTGCGGAAAGAAGTATGAGAATTCTATCCCGATAAGCTATGAGAATTCAGTTACGATACGCAAGGATAAGAAAAATGATAAGCTGATGACTCCATTGCAACTCACGTTGGCCGGAGCGGTGGGTTTGCCGGGAGGTTTCTTTGATGTGGTTTATGGTTTGGAGATTACTGCATTATGGAGTGATACCAATTTAGTACGGGGAGGACAAATAGGGACATTAAATGTGGTTGGAGATTTGTATGGATTTCAAATTGGTGGAGGTAGTTGGGCAAGAAAGGCATGTGGAGTGCAGATTGGTTCAATCAATAGAGTTGATTATCTGACAGGTGTTCAGATTGGTGGTTTTAACAGCAATCGGGAATTGTCTGGATTGCAAATTGGAGTTGTAAATCATGTTTCGGCGTGTAATCGTGGTTTTCAGATAGGACTTGTGAACATCATAATGGATAATCAGATACCAATTCTTCCAATAGTCAATTGGTATCTTTGATGGACTTGCCATCAATAAATCACTGAGTATAGGTGATAGATTGAGGGGAATGAAGCTATGAAGAAATCTAAAAAAGAAGCGCTATTTTATTCTATTATGCTTTTGTGTGGGGTTTGTGTTGCTTCAACAACAAAAGCGTGTTTCTATTGTTACGAGAAGTTGCTTGATACGGATAAGTATTGTCCTAACTGTGGAAGAGAGACATCGTCGTTTAAGGCTTTTGTTCCTCAGCCTCCTCCGACTATGTATCCGCGTGACAAGTATGAGCCTAGTCATGAATATGGAGATAATCCATCGGTTGCTTTTGAGTTACAGAAAAAAGCCGTTGCGTCCACGCGGAGCGAGAGGGGGGACACACGACAAAGTCCAGCTCTGGGCGGGCGGGCCGTACTGGGCCACTACGAACATCGGTGCGGAACGGCCCGAAGACTACGGCTATTACTTTTGGTGGGGGGACACAGTTGGTTATAAGCGCGAGGGGAACGTCTGGGTAGCGAGCGATGGATCAACTTCACACTTCCCGTTTTGTGAAGAGAATATACCTACATACAACAAAGGCGTCGGCACATTGAAGCGCGAAGGATGGATAACGGCGGACGAGGTTCTCGCGCTCGAACATGATGCGGCGCATGTGCATTGGGACGGGGATTGGCGCATACCGACGGAGCAGGAATTGGAGGATCTGCACAAGAAGTGTAACTGGAAAAGGACAACGGTGAATGGAGTGAAAGGGTATCTCGTTAGCGGCACGGGCGACTACGCTTCCAACAGCATATTCCTCCCCTTCGCCGGCGTCGGCAATAACCACTGGTCTTCGCTATCCAATGCTGGTTCGAACGGCTTCTACTGGTCGTCCGTCCCGGACTCGGACTACCACGGTTATTACTCGTGGTACTTCGGTTTACATTCGAGAGGCATCTACACGAACTACGGTCACCGCAATTACGGGCAGTCTATTCGCCCTGTCCAAGGGTTCACCAAATAGCGAGTAACGCGAGCATATCCAATTCTTTAAGTTTGGTGTGTTTATCGTTCAGCGGAATGGCGCGAGATTTGCTATAATAGTGGCTGCACACGGAAAATCATATGACGTTTGACACCATCAACGACGCGCAGACGGTCGCGGGGAACGGCGAGGGGACGATCCTCGCCGGGCGGTACCGCATCGTGCGGCAGCTCGGGCAGGGCGGGATGGGGAGCGTATGGCTCGTGGAGGACACGCAGCTCGACAACAAGCAGTTCGCGATCAAGATGCTGCCGGCGATCCTGGTCGCGAACAAGCGCGCCTATCGCCAGCTCAAGGACGAGGCGCTTGTGGCGATGCGGCTAGTCCATCCCAACATTGTACAGATCCGCGCCTTCGAGGAAAACAACGGCAATCCGTTCCTCGTGATGGACTACATCGACGGCCAAACGCTTGATGACTATCTTGCGGACAAAGGGAAGCTCTCCGAAGACGAGGTCATAAGAGTCTTGCGTCCCATCGCCGCCGCGCTCGACTACGCGCACGGCGAGGGCGTGGTGCACCGCGATGTGAAGCCCGCGAACGTGATGATCCGCAAGGACGGCCATCCGTTCATCCTCGACTTCGGCATCGCCCGCGAGATCCAGGAGACGATGACACGCGTGACGGGCAAGTTGTCGTCGGGCACTCTCCTCTACATGAGCCCGGAGCAGCTGCATGGTGCGCAGCCCAAGAAGGAGCAGGACATATACTCTTTTGCGGCGATGGCATATGAATGTTTGAAGGGCGAGCCGCCGTTCAGTCGTGGGCAGATTGATTTCCAGATTCTCAACGAGGAACCAGAGTTTTTGGTAGGGCGCGCTGCCCTTAGCGCGCCGCTCGCCGCCTCTATCATGGCGGGCCTCGCGAAGAAGCCGGAAGATCGCCCCAGGAATTGTGCGGCAGTATTGGAAGGTGATGAGGTTGTTTCCCGCAGAGGCGCAGAGGCACAGAGAAATTTGAATAGCTGTGCCGAATCGTCGCAACAGGCCACCCCGCGCCCGCCGGGAGGGTCACACGTCCCTACCGAGGAGGAGGCAAAACGGTCACGCGCCGAGACGAAGATACGGATGTTGCGGCTCAAGCAGATTTCCGATGACGATGGGTTCGCCAAGCGGAAGTCAGAGCTGAATGATGCGTTTCAGAAGGCAGACATCTTCTTTGAATCTGGGCTTTGGGCGGAGGCCGCGAGCCGTTTCGCCGAATGTTCCAGGCAAGTTGAAAATCTGGAGAAGCTGGATTCGGAGCGCAAGATCGCAAAGGAGAGGCGAGAAAAGACCGCTGCGGCTCAAAGTGGCGCTAAAAACGCACAGGCTGGAGAATACGCCGCAGCCGAGTGGGAGAATGCAGCAAGGCTGCTCTCAGACGGCGACGCGGCGTATGGCCGGATGGACTTTGCCGCCGCCATTGTCGCCTTAGGTGATTCTGCTGCCGGATTCTCAAAGAGCGAGCATAAGGCGATAGAGGAGCGCAAGGTACGTGAGGAGGCGGAGCGCAAGGCACGTGAAGAAGCGGAGCGCAAGGCTCGTGAGGAAGCGGAGCGCAAGGCACGTGAAGAAGCGGAGCGCAAGGCTCGTGAGGAAGCGGAGCGTAAGGCGCGCGAGAAAGCGGAACGTAAGGCTCAAGAGGAGGCGGAACGTAAGGCGCGGGAAGAGGCGGAGCGCAAGGCGCGTGAGGAAGCGGAACGCAGGTCAATGGGACGGGCGCGCTGTGGTAGAGTCCAGCTCTGGAAGGACGGCCCTTATTGGGCCACGATGAACATAGGTGCGGAAAAACCTGAAGACTACGGCTACTATTTTTGGTGGGGCGACACCGTGGGATACAAGCGGGTGGGCCATTCCTGGGAGGCGAGCGATGGTTCGGCGTCTAATTTTTCGTTCAAAAATACCAATATGTTCAGTAAAATATTCGGGAAGCAAGACAATGTGCCAACTTACGGCAAGGATCTTTCCGCTTTGCGGAGAGACGGTTGGATCACTGCAACAGGCGCTCTCGCTCCTGAACATGATGCGGCGCATGTCAAGTGGGGCGGTGATTGGCGTATGCCGACAGACCAGGAACTGGCAGACCTCTGCGAAAAATGCGACTGGAGCTGGGTGCAGATGAATGGCGTCAATGGCTATGTCGTCCGTGGCAGAGGCGACTATGCCTCCTTCAGCATCTTTCTCCCCTGTACCGGCTATGGCAGCGGGGCCTCGTTCCGCAATGCCGGTTCGCTCGGCCTCTACTGGTCGTCCGTTCCGACCTCGGGCAACGGCTACCTCGCGTGGGACCTCTACTTCGATTCGGGCGGCCACTACACGGGTAACTACTACCGCGACTGCGGGCAGTCTGTTCGCCCTGTCCAAGGGTTCACCAGATAGCGAGCGAAGCGAGCGCATCCGATTCTTTGATTCTTCAATTCTTCAATCATTTGCGGGGGGCGGCTCAAGGGGGCGGTTCGGCGGTCGCGGGGCGACCGCCCTACCGCAGGGGGCGATTCGGCGGCGCGCTCGGCGAGCGCGCCCTATCGGGGGGCGATTCGGCGGTCACGCGGGACGCGTGACCCTACCCTGCGGCCGCGACGGGATTCGCCCGTCGCGAAGCGATCGGGTTGCCCGAGGGCGAAGCCCGAGCCGCGAAGCGGCCGCAAGGGGCCGAGCGCGGCCCTCCCGTCGCACCGCCGCAATACCGTATTTTCATGCCGATCATGCAGCGGTATTTGACGAAGTGTTTGAAAAGGTGTAGTTCCAGTGGCGGAAAAGTGTTTGAAAATGTGCAATTTTAAAGTTCGTGAAGTATGTGAAAACGTGTGTTAGCGGGTTGATTCACAGAAAAGAAGATGTTATAATCTTGGTATTTTCAAGGAAAATCAGGCGATGAAACGCAAGATTTACGACAAATTGCTTGAGTGGAAGCGTGTGAGCGACGGTAAGACAGCCGTGATGCTCGATGGCGCACGTCGTGTCGGCAAGAGCTGGATTGCCGAGGAATTCGCCCGCAACGAATATGAAGCGTACCTTTTGATTGATTTCGCCAAGGTCTCCTCCAAGGTCAAACGTTATTTCAACGAGTATCTTGAAGACCTCGACACGTTCTTCATGTATCTGCTGAGCGCCTATAACGTGGATTTGCCCAGAGGAAAGAGCGTCATCATATTTGATGAGGTGCAGAGGTTTCCACGGGCGAGGGAGGCGATCAAGTATCTGGTTGCCGACGGACGCTTTCACTACATCGAGACGGGTTCACTCATCTCCATTCAGAAGAACGTCAAGAACATAGTGATTCCTTCCGAGGAATGGCACTTGGAGATGTTCCCCATGGATCTGGAGGAATTCATGTGGGCGACGGGGCATCCGGTGACAATGCCGGTTGTAAGAAAGCACTTTGTGGAACGCAAGCCGCTTGGACGCGATTTGCACGAGTCCATGATGGACATCTTCCGGCAGTATCTTGTAGTGGGCGGGATGCCGCAGGCTGTGTCGGTTTTCGCCGAATCGCACGACTTGCATCAGGTTGATGCGGTCAAGAGGGCCATTCTTGCGTTGTATCGCGCGGACATTAGGAAGTTCGCGGGGGCGCTGAAGGGCAAGGCTTTGTCCGTGTTTAATTCAATTCCTGCGCAACTGTCGAAGCACGAGAAGAAGTTCATGCTTGCCGAGATAGACGAGAATGGCCGGATGCGCGGCTACGATACGACGTTCGAGTGGCTAGAGAGCGCAATGACTGTCAATCTCTGCCGGGGCGCAAACGAACCGAATGTCGGTCTTGAGATGAACTGCGAGAGGACGTCCCTCAAATGCTATCTTGGCGACACTGGACTTCTTGTCAGCATGGCGTTTGGCGAGAGCGACCTTGTGGCGGAGGACATTCACAATCGAATCCTTTCCGACCGGATTGAACTGAACAAGGGAATGCTCGTCGAGAACGTTGTCGCACAGATGTTCCGAGCTGCGGGGCACAAGTTGTACTTCTATTCGAATTCAAGTCGCACCAACAGCGAAGATCGGATGGAAGTCGATTTTCTTGTCGCCAAGGCGAATCTGACAAGACGTCACAACATTTCGCCGGTCGAGGTGAAGAGCGGGCGGAGCTACGCATACGAATCGTTGTCGAAGTTCAGGAGGAAATTTGCATCTGCGCTTGACAAGGCGTATGTGCTTCACGTAAAGGATGTAGACGAGAAAGACGGCGTGGCCCATCTTCCGCTCTACATGGCCGCATTGATCGTATCACGGTCTGATGAAGGGAGTGCGGCAGAATGACCTACGACACCATCAACGACGCGCGGACGATAGGCGGAGGTTCGAACTCCGCCTTGGGCCGCATCGATCAGTACGAGCTCGTGCACGAGCTTGGCGGCGGCGGTTTCGGGACGGTGTATCTCGCTAAGGACACTGTGGCGGGCATCGAGGTGGCGGTGAAGGGCTTGCCGCCGATCATCAGGAACAACGCCGACGAGCTTGAACGCATTCGCGAGAACTTCGCGCTCGTGTCGCGCCTGCACCATCCGTACATCGCGGCGGCGCTCCACCTTCAGCTCGCAAGGGATGTGCGCTACAGCGACGAGGCGGTGCGCGAGAAGCTTCGCGTGATGCCGGGTGACACTGTGATGGTGATGGAGTATGCGCCGGGGATCACGCTCTCGAAGTGGCGCAGGCAGTTCCCGGGGCGGAAAGTGCCGCTCGAGCAGGCGGTTCAGCTCGTCTGGCAGATCGCGCAGGCGCTGGACTACGCCCACGAGCAGCACATTCTCCACCGCGATGTCAAGCCGTCCAACATCATAGTGGAGACGAAACCGGACGGCGAGGTGGTCGCGCGTCTGCTGGACTTCGGGCTCGCGGCCGAGATCCGCTCGTCGATGGGACGCGTCTCGCGGGAGATACGCGACACCTCCGGCACTCGCCCGTACATGGCGCCTGAGCAGTGGGAGGGGCGCAAGCAGGGTTCGGCCACGGACCAGTATGCGCTTGCGGTGCTTCTCTGCGAACTTCTGACGGGCGAGGTCCCGTTCGCGTCCGTTTTCGAGACGGGGGACCCCATGGTGATGATGACGGCGGTGTGCAGCCGCGACGTCGAACTGCCGGCGGGGTGCCCGCGCCAGGCGGCCCTGCGGCGGGCGCTGGCGAAGGAGCCGGCGCGGCGCTTCTCGAGCTGCATGGAATTCGTGGAGGAGGCGGCCAAGAGTGAAAGGGCGGCGCCTCGGGCAAATGGCGCCAAGATGGGGCGCGGAAGAATTGACAAGCCGGTTGCGACATGGGTGATTGTATGGGCAATAGCACTCGCGGCAATTGCGTTTGTTGGCAGTGTGTGCTGGTACTATCACCATCGGCAGAAGCAAGTGGAAAATGCCCGCAGGCAGGCAAGGATAGCGGCCATACAGCAGGAAAAAGAGGAACAGGAGCGTAAGGCGGAGATTGAGCGCAAAGCGAGGATGCAGGAGGAGGAAGCGCGCAAACAACGGGAGCGCGAAATGGAGGAAAAATGCCTTGCAGCCGAACGCAAGGCAAAGGATTCTGCAACGGAGATTCGTGCCGAAGCCAAGGACCAACACGGCAGGGTTACGCGGATATCTGATGCTGATGGATTCGCGACACGGAAGGTTTCGTTGGAGAATGTGTTTGCCCGCGCAGAAGAACTCTACAAGGATGAGAAGTCGAAGCGGTGGTCGGCGGCAGAGGAGTTGTACAGGAGTTACATTGAACAGAGTAAGGTCTTGATTGTGTTGGATGACGAACGGCGGCAGGCCGTTGCCAAGAAAAGTGCAGTGCAAGTCTCATATCGCAAAGCAGAGGCTGGAGGGGCGAAAGAATACGCCAGAGATAGTTGGAATGCAGCTGTAAAGACATGGAGTGCCGCCGATGCAGAATTCAGGCGAATGGAATTTAGGGCGGCTGCTGAAACATTCGCAAAAGCATTGCAAGAATTTGACGGATGCGAGAATGAGGTGCAAAGCAACAAGCGAATCGCCGAAGAAAAGCGAGTTGAGGAGAGACGATTGGCGAAAGAACGCGAAGCTGAACAAAGGCGTAAGGAAGATGCTACGCGACAGTTCATAAATGCATGTAATTACAAGCAGTATGATACTGCTGTGAAATTGTTGGCGTCTGTCAATCGTGACGACGCCAATGTTCAATGTTGCCTAGGAACCATGTACTATAATGGTAATGGGGTGTTGAAGAGCTATACAGAGGCATTCAAATGGTATGAAAAGTCGGCAAAACAGGGGAATGCCGTTGCCCAATTGAAGTTGGCGAACATGTATGCACAAGCGCAAGGAGTGAAGAGAAATACGGATCTTGCGATACATTGGTATACTTTGTCGGCCACACTCGGCAACGCGGAAGCACAGAATGAATTGGGATCGTGTTATAGCGTTGGATGGGGTGGGCTTGCAAAGGATTATGACAAGGCAAATATGTGGTTTAGGCGAAGTGCAGAGCAAGGATTTGCCACGGCACAGTATAATCTTGGATTCGCATATAACCATGGAGATGGCTTTGTGGTAGATTATGCGGAAGCCGCCAGATGGTATTCTAAGGCGGCTTGTCAAGGACATGGCATGGCACAGTTTTTCTTGGGGAGTCTTTATGACAAAGGTCTCGGCGTGACGCAGAATTACGCAGAAGCGTTTCGTTGGTATCGGTTGGCCGCCGAGCAGGGGAATGCAAATGCTCAGAATAATCTTGCAGTGGCGTATGAAGATGGTAATGGTGTAACAAGAAACATGCAGGAGGCTGTACGATGGTATCGTATGTCGGCGGCACAGGGTTGTGAAAAAGCAAAGAAGGCGCTTCGTAGACTTGGGGAATGGTGAGTTACGCCCCGATATGGGGTGCAACGAGATATTTCTGCATTGGTCACGCAGCGACGCAGACAACCTGCCTCAGATGCCGTAGCCGGTAGTTGAAGAACTCCTCGAGCCGGCCCGATTTCTCGAGCGTGCGCAGGG